>Ga0114906_1000518_pt1 | contig 21655 bp, 24 predicted proteins | sample MalvirDeepMed_M9_FD_89687 | JGI IMG/M metagenome (GOLD analysis project Ga0114906, IMG submission 89687) | Marine viral communities from the Global Malaspina Expedition - Malaspina viral metaG DeepMed_M9 | ecosystem: Environmental > Aquatic > Marine > Oceanic | place: Mediterranean Sea...
AACACTGGTTCAGAGGCAACCGATATAGCATATAAGCTTATTAAGCGCTGGGCTACAAAAAATGATAGAAAATACATTGTGTCATTTAGGGGCAGTTATCACGGCAGAGTATTGAGTACAGATTTGATGAGTTCTGGCGAAGGCAACAGTAAATGGTCAAATGTTGTAGACGACGATATTCTGTTTTTAGATTTTCCATATGATAAAGAGGCGAAATTTGATCCTTCTGTATTGGGCGATCCGAAAAACATAGCAGCATTTATGTTAGAAACATATCAAGGATGGAGTTCACAATTTTATCCTAATCAATATATGAAAGATTTATATAACTTTGCAAAACAGAATGGTTGCTTAATTTGTTTTGATGAAATTCAAGCCGGCCTTTATAGAGTGGGCGAAGTTTACGGGTATCTTACATATGGGGAATATATCAAGCCAGATATTATTTGTTTAGCAAAAGCGTTAGGCGCTCCCCTCCCAACCTCGGTTGTTTTGAGCACCAAAGAGTTGATTGATGGCGGCACCAAATTGGGAGGTACAAATGCGGGTAATCCACTATGTTGTGCTGCTGCAATTGCCAACATCGATTTTTTGACTGATGAAGAATTTCAAATACAATTGAAGAAAAAGATTGAAGTATTCGAAAACCGCTTAAAAAACTTAGAAAAATATGACATAATAAACTATGTTAATGCTCGTGGAATGATAGGGGCGATTATTTTTAAAGACAGAGAAGTTGCAAACGCCGTTGTTGTAAATTGTGTTAGGCGTGGCGTTATGCCTGTCAATACTTGGTCGACCTCTGTGAAGGTTGGACCCCCTTTGACAATTTCTATTGATGCTATAAATGAGGCGTTCGATGTAATCGAGGGCTGTATAAAGAGGGAAAATGAGTAAAATAAAATCTGTTTTACAAGATTCAAAATATTTGGAACACACGTATTCGAATAAAATAGCGCCGCCAAGCGTCTATCCAAATTTACTTTCAATGTGGCTGTTACAGAACGCATATGAAAAAACTGGAAAGATTATTGATTTTGGATGTGGTAGGGGTGATTATTTACACGCATTTAGAGGATTGGGTTTTGAGTCATGCGGGCTAGATATTTCCCCTTGCATAGAAAATCTGTCTGACTACGCAGTTGAAAAAATGAATTTTGAAGAGGATGAACTTCCTTTTCCAAAGGAAAGTTTTGATTTTGCGTTTAGCAAATCTGTAATTGAACACTTACAAGATCCTCATTATTATTTGAAGGGCATTCATGATTCTCTAAAAGCTGGAGGGAAAGCAGTGATAATGACCCCTAGCTGGTCTCATACCCATTGGGGTCCATTTTATATTGATCACACACACGTCAGTCCTTATACTTTGTTTTCTCTTAAAACCGCACTGGAGATGGCCGGATTTAAAAACGTAAAAGTAAGATACTTTTATCAGCTTCCGTTTCTGTGGAGATTTCCGTGGTTAAAGCCTTTTGTAAAGCTTTTTGCAAAACTTCCATTGCCATATAGCCCCTATGACGAAGTGCCGTGGGCAACATCTAATCAATTCAATAAGTTAATAAGATTTTCAAAAGAGGCAATGTTGCTCGCCGTGGTGGAAAAATAGTGCCAAGTATCAGACATACCGGCATTGTTGTAACAGACATAGAGAAGTCCATAGATTTTTATAGACAATATTTTGGTTTTGAAATTCAGAAAGATATGATTGAGAGTGGAAAGCACATTGATAACTTTTGCTCTCTTGAAGATGTAAAGGTAAGAACCGTTAAGATGGCTTTAAAAAATGGTGACATGATAGAACTTTTGGATTTTATATCACACCCAGAAGAGAACAACGAGAAGCTCATTAACAACATTGGTTGTACCCATTTTGCTTTGACAGTCGAAAACTTAGATGAATTATATAATACGATGACAAATAATGGTGTTTTTTTTAACTGCTGTCCGCAATTTTCACCGGATGGTCGAGCAAAAGCAACATTTTGCACGGATCCTGACGGAACGTTTATAGAATTAGTAGAGGTATTAAATTGAATTTAGGAATTATACAAGGACGACTCTCTGAGCCAGTCAATGGACATATTCAAGAATTTCCCAATGATTGGAGAAAGGAATTTGATTCTTTAGAAGAGTGCGGATTGACACATATTGAGTGGCTCATTACTAAGGGAACCGCAAAGACAAATCCCGCTTTTGATGAAGACGTGTCTTTGGTTGGATTACCTATTAGTTCATTGTGCGCCGATACATTAGTAGATTCGCGAATCACCAACAGAAATTATCTTAAAGAACACCTAACACCCATTTGTGAGTCGGCTATCCGCAATAAGATAGATACTATTACTATTCCGCTTCTGGAGGATAGTAGTGTGGAAGAAGCACCCGCAAGACACAGATTTAAGGATCTTATTATAGAATTTGCTAACGCATATCCAAATTTGAAATTTTCTTTCGAATGTGAGTTGTCAATAGAGGGATTACGTGATATATTAAAAGTATCGGATAATTTTTATGTTACATATGATACAGGAAACATTACGTCATATGGCATACAACACGAGAAATATGTTGATGCATTTCATCAAAGAATAAATAATGTGCATTTAAAAGATAGAACTTATGATGCAAAAACTGTTTATCCTGACACCGGAGATACCAATTTTAAATCAATCTTCGACAAACTTGCTTCTGCGGGATATAGCGGCCCCTACACAATGCAAACCGCAAGAGGCGAAACCGGACACGAAATTAATACCGCAATAGAACACAAAGAAATTTTAAAAGGATTGTATAATGCAAAATAATGTTTTTGACTTAACTGGCAAAGTTGCCGTGATCACGGGAGCCGGCGGCATCCTTGGACCAAAACACGCCGAAGCTCTTATCGAATTTGGCGCCACCGTAGTTTTGACAGATCACAACGAAGATAAGGTAATAGAAAAGGCCGAAATTTTAAATAATAAGTATGGGGAGGGCTCTGCAATACCACTCTATATGGATGTTGTTAAGAAGGATACTATTGTTGCTGTTGCAGAACAACTTGATAGAGTTGATATTCTAATCAATAATGCTGCGAAAGACCCCAAGGTAGAAGATTCAAAGGGAATGACACCGAGTTCAAGATTTGAAACGATGACACAAGAGTTCTGGGAAGAGGGAATCAGTGCGACTTTGCATGGGACATTCTTATGCTCACAGGTTTTTGCCAACAAGATGCTCGAAAGTGGCGGTGGTACAATTATCAATATTGGCTCTTGTTTGGCTACCATCGCACCCGATCAGAGGATTTATAGACAGGATGGTCTCGAAGAAGACATGCAGAATGTCAAACCAATCACTTATGTTGCCTCTAAATGGGCAGTTGTTGGTATGACAAAGTATTTGGCAACCTATTTTGCCGAACGAGGAATTCGTGTAAACTGTTTGAGCCCGACAGGTGTTTGGAACGAGAGAATCCCGGAACATATGGTTCAGAGGATTTCAGGTCTAAACCCAATGAATAGAATGGCTCACATCGATGAGTATAAGGGCGCCATTGTATTTCTCGCATCAGGTGCGAGTTCATATATGACTGGTACAAATTTGATTGTTGATGGTGGTAAAACATCGTGGTAGAAAATGAAACCAATTTGGAAATGAAACACGTTCCCAAGGGCTGGGGTTTTGAAAGGTGGATCGTGAATTGCGAACAGTATTGCGGAAAGTTGCTTTTCTTTGAAAAGGGAAAGCGCTGCTCTTGGCACTTTCATAAGATAAAGGACGAAGTATTTTATTTACAGTCAGGTAAAATGATTGTTAAATATAGCGACGAGGATGATCTAGAAAAAGCCGAGGAATTGGTTCTTAATGCTGGTGATAATTTTCATATCTACACTGGCTTGAGACACCAAATGATTGCTTTGGAAGATTCTGAATTGTTTGAATTTTCAACACAACATTTTGATAGTGATAGTCACAGGATTGTTAAGGGAGATTGATGCGTTATATTGTCGATATTGATGGAACGATTTGTACAAACACATATGGAAAATATGAGGAAGCTGTTCCTTTTCCAGAAAACATTAAAAAGATAAACGACCTATATGGTGAAGGAAATGAAATTGTATATTGGACTGCCCGCGGTGGCTCAACTGGCATAGACTGGACAGAACTAACCACACAACAACTTAAAGAATGGGGAGTAAAATATACAGAATTGCGAATGAGAAAGCCCGATTACGATTTGTTTATTTGCGACAAGGCCGTAAATTCAGAGGTATATTTTAGAGATTAATATGAAAAAACTAAAAGTAAATTATTATGATAGTTTGATGACAAAGGAAAACAACTTTGACCCCCATCAGGCGTGGACAATGAGTCGAGCATGGAAGCCAAAAAGAATGGAATGGATTTATGGTGGCGGATTACAGCCTTGTGCTGCCGAACCAATGAGAGTGCTGCCGACCAATGATGTAGAGGTTACCCTCTTTACAGATAAGGACTTAATGTCTCCAATGGTTGATAGGACAAAGACGAGATATAAAGTAGCTTATTTATCAGAATGCAGATCAATTCATCCATTTGCCTATCATCACGCCTTAATGGTACAGGACAAATTTGATTTTATTTTTACGCACGACAGCGACTTGTTAATTCAAAGTGCCAAATTTGTAAAAAATGTGTTGGGCACCTCTTGGGTTGATGACGAACACGCAAAAATATATGAAAAGAATAAGATGTTATCCCATATTGCATCAAATAACAAATGGGCCCGCGGACATAAGTTAAGACATATAATTGGTGACGCAATCAAGGGTCGCTATAAGGCTGATTATTGGGGTTCTGCTTATAAGAAATTTGATTTAAAGACGGAACCATTGGCTGATTATAAATTTAGCATTACGGTAATGAATGCCAAACATGACAATTATTTTACAGAAACCCTAATTGATACTTTTAGATGTGGAACTGTTCCCATTTTTTGGGGATGCGATAACATTGGAGATTTTTTCAATACAAAGGGAATGTTAAAATTTAACACGGGCCCCGAATTATTTGAGATTCTTGATAGCTTATCTGAAGAATTATATCTCGATATGATGCCGCATATTGAAGAAAACTACGAAACTGCTAAAAAGTATGTGTGTGTTGATGATATAATAGCGGAAAACATTATAAAAACTTTAGGTTTGGAAGGATATGAATAGAAAATACTTGCCCACACTATCGGAACTTGTTGACAGGTTGTCGATTGCACAACTTAAAGAAGTGTTTATTCCGGAACACAAAGAGGAATATGCCCAAGAAATTTCTGATATCTGTCACGACATTCAATTGATTCTTGATAAAAGCGAAGACGTTACAGCCGATATCGTTCGCGCCATTGTGGTTTTGTCACAAATGAATTTGCACATATGGCACAATGAATCAAATTATCGTAAGGGAATTGATGACGGCAATAACTTAGAATTAACACACGGTTTGAATGGCATCCGCAATACAGCAAAGAATAAGATTCAAGAAGTTGTGGGCGGTAGAAAAGATTATAAGATTGACTGCCTCGCGGCTGAATTTGAGGATTGGGAGATTAGTTGGTAATGAATATTTTAATCACTGGTGGAGCAGGATATATCGGAAGTGAGCTTCTTTCATTTTTATTGGAAGAGCACAGGGTTACAGTTTATGATAGTTTGATGTATGAGCATACATCTTTGTTGAGATACACGACCAATCCTAATTTCTCTTTTATCAAAGGAGATGTTAGAGATCGGAAAAAGTTAAAAGAATGTTTAAATAAAGCAGATGTTATTATTCCTCTCGCTGCTTTAGTTGGCTTTCCTCTTTGTAGGGATAACCCGCGGGATGCTCACGAAATTAATCATCTTACAAACAGATGGATTGCAGAAAATAAGTCACCTAATCAAATGGTGATATATCCGTGTACTAATTCTGGATATGGAATTGGCGGCGGTGCAGTTTGTACAGAAGAATCACCATTACAGCCAATTTCTTTGTATGGCAAAACAAAAGTTGCCGGCGAAAATGAATATAAGAATGTTGATAATCACATTACTTTTAGATTGGCAACTGTTTTTGGCCCGTCTTCAAGAATGAGAACAGACCTTCTTGTCAACAACTTTGTTCTTAAGAGTTTGCGTGAAAAGATTCTTGTTCTATATGAGTGTGAATTTATGCGTAACTATATTCACCTTTTTGATATTTGTAGAGCTTTTACATATACTATCGATAATTGGGATTCTTGTAAGAATGAAACCTATAACATTGGCAACGATGCATTGAATATGAACAAGCTACAATTAGCAGAAAGCATCCAACAGCATATTCCGCTGGAGATAATTCGTGCAGAGTTCACACAAGATTTAGATAAAAGGGATTATGTTGTAAGCAGTCAAAAGTTTTATGATAAAGGATTTGAGTGCCAGTATGATCTTCATACGGGGATTGAGCAATTAATAACAGCATATAGTGTGATTGAGTCTCCCTGGTATGCGAATTATTAGGAGAAAATATGAATTTAGATGTATTATTTGTAAACCCCGGAAACCACAAGAAGATATACCAAGATCTTGCGAAGGATTATTCGGCCATTGAAACACCAACCTGGTCACTTTTATTGGCGCAATCTTGTCGCTCAGTTGGATATAAGGTTGCTATCTTAGATGCTTGTGCAGAAAGATTGACTGATGAACAATGTGTTGACAGAATCAAAGAGGCAAATCCTCGTTTGGTTTGTTTTGTGGTTTATGGACAAAACCCCAACTCAGGGACCGTCAACATGAGTGGTACTGTTGCCATGGCCGCAGCAATTAAAAAGGCCAAGGTAAAAATTCCGATTGCGGTTGTGGGTTCACACGTACAGGCACTCCCGATTGAAACAATGGAAAATGAGAAAGATATTGATATTGTTTTTACAAATGAGGGCGTCTATGCACTGAGGAACCTGCTTAAACAGAAAAGTTTAACCGCGCCTTCTACTTTACAAAAGATAAAGGGGATCGGCTTTCGTAAAAAGGGAAAAGTTATTCTCACTCCACCCGAGGCAATTGTTCCCCAAGCTAAGATGGACACAGACCTTCCTGGTTATGCTTGGGATTTGCTACCATATAACGAAAAGCCGTTGGATTTATATCGTGCCCCGATGTGGCATGCTGAATACATTGAAGAAAATAGAACCCCATATGCAGCGCTTTATACATCTTTGGGGTGTATGTTTAAGTGTTCTTTCTGTATGATTAACATTTTAAATAGAAATGACAATGATCCGATTGGTGTTGCTTCAAATTATGCTGGTATGAGATTTTGGTCTCCGGAATTTATTATTAAAGAATTTGATAAGCTTGTTGAGATGGGTGTCAAAACTTTAAGAATAAGCGATGAAATGTTTTTATTGAATAGAAAATATTATGTTCCATTGTGTGAGTTGATAAAAGAGCGCGGTTATGGTGATATATTAAATATGTGGGCATATTCTCGCATTGATACGGTCAAGCGTCCGGAAAACCTTAAACTTATTAGAGAGGCCGGCATTAAGTGGTTGTGTTTGGGTATTGAAAGCGGCGACAAGAACGTTCGTTTAGAAGTTACAAAGGGCAAGTTTGAGGATGTTGATATACGCGAAGTTGTAAGAATGGTTCACGATGCCGATATTGAAATTATTGGAAACTACTTGTTTGGGCTTCCGGGGGACACATATGAAACAATGTGTGGTACAATGTCATTAAGCAAGGATCTTTGCACCCTAGCTTGGAATGCTTACGCGGCCATGGCCCTTCCCGGTAGTTTATTATATAAGGTGGCGTTGATCGAAGGACATAAATTACCAGATGACTATGAGGGATATTCTTTCCACTCATATAATACACAACCGTTACCAACAGAATATTTGAGCCCAGAACAGATTTTAAAATTTAGGGATAATGCTTGGTTGGAATATCACACGCATCCCCCATTCTTGGAGAAAGTTGAAGCAAAATATGGACCGAATGCTCGAAAAAACATTGAAGATATGACAAAAATTAAATTACGTCGCAAGATATTGGGAGATTGAATGGACAATAACAAACTGGAAGAGCTAGCCAAATCGGCTAGGAAGAAGATATTTCGATTTAAGACAAAATCTGGTTATGGTCATTTGGCCAGTTGTTTATCTTGCGTCGATATTTTGGCTTCTTTATACTATGATGAAGAGACAATTTATGATCACACAAAGGATTCCCTAATTTTTAGCAAGGGCCATGGTTCTCCTTCTATTTATCCGATTCTTGCCGATTTGGGATATTATGATCCCGAAGAGTTGGAAAAGTATTGCACCCCAGAGGGTATTCTTAAGCTACACGCCGATAAATCAATTCCGGGGTGCCGCTTCGTCGGTGGTTCTCTTGGCAATGGTATTGGATATGCTGCTGGATTAGCTTATGGTTCTGAAAACAATGTTGTTGTTATGCTGGGTGATGCTGAATTATATGAAGGTTCTGTTTGGGAAAGTATTATTTTTATTGCTCATCACAATATTAAAAATCTAACATTGGTTATTGATAGAAACGCAATGGGCATTCTTGGTAAAACTGAAGAATTATTAAAACTAGAGCCACTCAAGGAAAAGTTTATTAGCTTTGGCTTAGATGCTGTTATTATTGATGGCCACAACTTTGATGAGTTGAGGGCTGCTTTTTCGACCAAAACAGAGAGACCCACAGTTGTTATTGCAAATACGATCAAGGGCCGCGGCGTTAGTTATATGGAAGACGTGTGGCAATATCACACAATTATACCAAAGGATGAGGAAGAGATTAAGATTGGATTACAGGAGCTATCATGAGTTCACAAAGAGACGTTTTTCTTACTCGGTTATTTGAAAGAGCCAAAGAAGATAAAGACATATATTTGATTTCGGTTGATATGGGCGCCCCGTCGCTAGATCGATGGAGAGAAGAATTACCTGATCAGTTTTTTGCCGCAGGTATTTCTGAACAAGGTGCGATTAATTTTGCTGCCGGCCTATCTGCAACTGGCAAGAAGGTTTATGTTTATTTTATGGCCTGTTGGGTTGCCAGGTGTTTTGAACAAATTAGATATTCGTGTGCTATGGCAAACAACCCAATTACGATTCTTGGTAATGGCGTTGGACTTGGTTATGCGCCCGCGGGGCCCGCCCACGAACCGACTGAAGATTTGGCGTATATGCGCTCTTTGTGCGGTATTGAGATTTATTCTCCAACAAATGGAAAAATGACAGAAAAATTAGTTGATTTAACTTGCGATGTACCCAAGTTGAGATATATTCGCTTGGAAAGAAAATATCCTAGTAATTTAGATACTTTTTATAAAAATATTATTTCTAATCATCACTTTTTACAAAATGGTATTTCACTCATCAAGGGTGGACTAGCTGACCCCCCTCGAAAGTATGAGCAAAAGAAGGTGTGTATTTTGTCAAGTGGATATATGCTTGGTCGGGCCCTTGATGTTAGTGAACAGTTAATATCTTCTGGCTATGAGGCCAGTGTTGTAGATTTATGGAAAATCAAGCCGATAAATACGTCTCTTTTTGAAAATATTGTATCTTCATATGATCTTTTGGTTACGTTGGAAGAACAATCATTATCTGGTGGTTTTGGATCAGCCGTAGCGGAAGTTGTTGTTGATTTGGATCTGCGCAAGCAGGTGTTAAGAATAGGGCTTCCAAAACATTATATTTTTGATAATGGGAACAGGGAACACCTTTTGAACGAAAACGGCCTATCTGTACATGCAATTTATGAAAAAATAAAGACGAGATTACTTCAGTGACAAAGGTCATAAAAGAGAAAATAGAATCGAACAACATTAATGGATTGTTTGAAATTAAATTAGACACCTTTAAAGATTTTAGAGGCGAGATTTGGACTATCCACTCAAAAGAACATACAGATTTAAATTTTGTTGCCGATAAAGTTACAATATCGAATTTTGGCGTGTTGCGAGGATTCCACGGAGATCCTTACACTGCTAAGCTGATTACTTGCCTGAGTGGTAGATTCCAATTATCTGTGGTTGATCTCAGAAAAGATTCTGAAACCTATGGAAATTCAGAGACATATGTTGTGTCCGATAGAGATCCTAGTGTTATAATTGTACCGAAAGGGTGCGTTAACGCGCATTTGTGCTTATCGGATAGGTGTGTATTTTATTATAAGTGGTCAGAAGAATATAAGGGACCAGAACATCAGGTCACTGTTGCCTGGGATGATCCAAAAATAAATGTATGTTGGCCAATTCAAAATCCAATATTGTCGGATAGAGACAAAAATGGTACCCCCTATGAGGGAATTTATTTATAAAGGAGAAAGTTATGGAGATTACATATCCATTAGCCAAAGAAACAATTAATGATGCAGACATTGACGCACTGTGCGACTGGCTTAAATCTTACCCAAGATTAACAAAGGGACAACTAACATGGCAAGTAGAAGATGCTTGGGCAAGCTTTATTGGCACCAAGCACGCCGTCTTCAACAATTCTGGTTCTTCTGCAAATTTGCTTATGATTTACGCTGCAATGCAAGCCGGCAGAATTAAGAACAAGAAGATTGTTGTCCCCTCCGTTGGTTGGGTCACTACCATCGCTCCCGCCATTCAATTTGGTTTACAGCCAATTATGGTTGGAGCAGATATTAATACGTTTGGAATGGACCTCGATCAGCTTGAAGAAGTATGCAAAAGAGAGCGCCCCGACGCTGTTATATTTGTGCAAGTTTTGGGCGTTCCACACTATAAAAAAAGGTTATTGGAACTGAAGTCCAAATACAATTTTACACTACTAGAGGACGCCTGTGCGGCTCTGGGAGCGGCATATGAGGATGGTAGCAAGGTTGGGACTATTGGCGATATGTCATCGTTCTCTTTCTACTTTGGCCACCAGCTTTCTACAATTGAAGGTGGAATGGTTAATACTGATGATCCTGAACTATATGATATGCTTCTGATGCTAAGAAGCCATGGGTGGGGCAAAGATTTGAAAAAGGAATCATATGATCGGTTGGTTAGAAAATATGGCATTGATGATTTTCATAAGCCATTTGCTTTCTTCGTGCCGGGATTTAATTTGAGATCTACTGATTTGCAAGCATTTCTTGGTTTAAGACAGGTTGACAAGGCGGAATGGGCAGCAAAACGACGCAATGAAAATCATATTCGTTATGCGAACAATTTAAAAGGCGTAATAAAATATCAAGAATGGGGAAACAATTTTCCAGTATCAATTTCTTTTGGGGCGCTTGCAAGAAGCAAGCCACATCGCAAAAGCATCATCAACTCATTAGTTGAAAACGGAATCGAAACAAGACTTTTTAGCGCTGGTAATTTAGGCACCCATCCGTTTTGGACTGATAGATATGGATTTTTTGATTGTACTGTAAGCAATTGGATCCATTCTTGTGGGTTTTTCTTGCCAAATTATCCAGAATTAACTAACGAAGAAATTGATCATATTTGCGATATTGTAAAGGCGGCATAAGATGAAGGTTCTTGTTATTGGTGATAGTTGTAAAGATATTTTTGTTTATGGGAGATGCGATAGGTTGGCCCCCGCTGGCCCTGTGCCCGTTTTTGTTCCTATGTGTTCTAGAAAAAATAAAGGAATGGCTGGCAATGTTTATGAAAATTTATTATCACTAAAAACCTTTGAAACCGAATTGATTACCAACAAGACAGAAATTATAAAAACTCGATATGTTGACGAACGAACAAATCACATGTTTGTTCGCGTCGATTCCGGCGAAGATCGAGTTGAAAGAATAGAGGAAATAGAAAAAATAAAATTTAGTGATTATAGTGCTGTAATAATCTCCGATTATGATAAGGGATTTTTAACTGAAGAGGATATTTTCTATATAGGAAAAAGTCACCCTTTGACATTTTTGGATACAAAGAAAATTTTAGGACCATGGGCAGAAAGCGTAACCTATATAAAAATTAATAAAGCTGAACATAACAGAACAAAACACGTAATAAAAAACAATAAGACTTTACAGGACAAACTCATTATTACCCTCGGCTCAAAGGGATGTTCCTATAGGCAAAGAGAGTTTCCGGTAAGCAATGTTGAAATAAAAGATTTAACCGGTGCCGGCGACACATTTTTGGCTGCTCTTGTGTTTAAATATTTAATAGATGAAAGCATATATGATTCAATAAAATTCGCGAATGAATGTGCGACACTGGTTGTTCAGCAAAAAGGGGTCAATACAATACGATGACAGTTTGGACGAATGGTTGTTTTGATATATTACATCGCGGACATATCGAGCTTTTTAAATATGCCAAATCTCTTGGTGATTATTTGGTTGTTGGTGTAGATACCGATGACAGAGTAAGGGCATCCAAGGGCGAGTCACGACCAATTAACAACTTAGAAGATAGAATAGAGATGTTAAATTCTATAAGATATATTGATGAAGTTGTTAGTTTTGATATAGACTCCGAGCTTGAGACACAGATTTTACTAAGTGGCGCCTCTATTATTGTAGTGGGCTCTGATTATAAAAATAAGAAAGTTATTGGACAACAACACTGCACAGAATTAAAATTTTTTGATAGAATAGATGAATATTCCACAACTAACATTTTGCTAAAAAGGAGTAAAAATGAGTGAAACACACACAGAAACAATGAAATTATCTAATCAGGCCCTTGGCGCCGTTATGATGGCACTACAGGAGTCGCTATTAAATCAGCTAGACATTGTTCCAATTCTAAAGAATTTCGAACTATATCTTACTGAAGATGGTCTTGTGGTCAAAAATCCTCCAACCGTAAGGGTGTCAAATAACCAGAAGATTACAGAAGAAGATTTGACTAATATGGTAGAATAAGTGCCTAGATACAGATATTCTTGTTTTTTGTGTAATGAAGAGTTCACTGTAATACATTCTTGGTCAGAAACACAAGAAGGCTGTGTTAAATGCGGACACAACGAAATTAAGAAACTTGTTTCTGTTCCACACGTAGCAAAGAATAACGAAGTAGAAGACGACAAGAAAGTTGGACAGACCACAAAAGAATATATCGAAGCAAATAGAGAAATATTAGAACAACAAAAACAGGACGAGAAAAGAGAAAATTATGAGCCGACTTGAAATTATATTGTCAGCAACGCTAACCTTATCGGTTATATTTAACATTGGAATATTTGTATACGCCCGTTCAGCAATTGCTAGGTTGCTGTTCGTCTCCGAAGAGTTGGGTGACTTACAGCAAATGGTTGATAGCTTTGCCAAACATTTAAAAACTTTATACGAATTAGAAATGTATTATGGTGATCAAACCTTACAAAACCTTTTGGATCATGCCATATCATTTAACGAACAGCTAGAAACATTTGAGTATATATACGAATTAACTGAAGAGGAGGAGGCCGATATTGTTGATCATGATGAAGAAGAAGAGATCGCGGAAGGGGCGCAATAAGAATCACTATTTTACTATAAAGCACGAAGAAGCTATTATACAATATACCAAAACCGATTGTATAAAAGAACGAACAGAGCTATATGTTGATTATATTGAGCCCGCTTTTAATGAGATGGTAGACAAGATAGTTTTTACTTATAAGTTTACGAACCTACCCAATATCGATAGTTTGCGCGATGAGTGTAAAATATGGTTGATGACCATATTAGAAAAATACGATCCAAGTAGAGGCTCGAAAGCCTTTTCTTATTTTAGCGTTATAACAAAAAATTGGTTTATCCACAAAGTTAAGCGACAACAAAAAAGAAATGCAAGAGAGGTTGATTATGCCAACATACCGAAAGCATACGAAGAAAAATATTTATCCACTAGTGAGTCATACATTACCGAGCGAGAACACGACGAATTTTGGCAATCATTTTATGTTGAAATACAATCTTGGGACTCGTCGCAAATGAAAGACAATGACTTGAAAGTTTATCAGGCTATCATAATACTTTTTGAATCAAAAGAAGAAATAGAAATTTTTAATAAGAAAGCTATTTATTTATATCTTCGAGAGATTACTGGACTCAATACAAAACAGATCGTTAACTCGCTTAAGAAGTTTCGTAAGAGATATTATAATTTCAAACAAGATTGGGAAGAAGGTACAATATGAGTAGAAAGGATTTAGAAACCCTAATCGATGAAGCGCTCGATAATATTCGCGACGATAGAAAAGTTGCGAGAGAGTTTTTAAATGAGATTGCCAACCAGATTGCAAAGGACTCAGAACAGAACAAGTATTTAAGCCCCGTGGCTGCCAAGCATATTGAAACGATGCAGCGTTCCAACGAACAACTGGTTAAGTTAATTGGTTTGCGACAAAAGGGACAAACACAACAAGTGGGACTTACGGAAGAAGATAAGAATGATTTATTCGACTTGATTCAGGGGGATGCATAAATGGCTATTGATTGGTCAGTATTAACAGATCCGAAAGAAGCTATTAATCTTATTTTTAAACAAGACGATACATATGACGCTTATCAAAATAACAACATTTTTCAAGCGGTAGTTTTAACTCCCGGTCAAAAACTATCATATCATGAGTCCGCAGCACTTCAAAATTCTTTTAAGGACAGGGAGGCCGGCTCCCAGATGCCCGCGGGCCCTACAAGAATCGGTTTTCGAGCAAGGATATTGGGTCCAAACTCGCCACATAATTTTTTGCCAGAACCACAGAATCCGGATTTCGCAGAGGATCCGGAAGCCACAGCACGCATAATTGCACTACACACAACTTTTATTACAACAACAGGCGGAAATATGCCAAAGCCAGATGATGTTTGGAATGTTTCTTTAAGGGGCGGCGCCGACGATGCGCCTTTTAATTTACAGTTTGGAGATGCCTTAGAGCAGTGCTCTGACGGGTCGAACTCAAGACACGTAAGGGGTGGGGGCTCCCTTTCCTCATTATTTGACTCGGAGACACCGGGCTATGTCGGCGGCGGATCCGATTGTTCTTATACCGGCCCCAATCGGGGTGCTGAAGAGATTTATGCGGCATATGAAGGTCTCGGTGAAATGTCAATGGATCTGGCCGAAAAGATAGTAGATGTAGGGAATGCGATGGGAACAGATCCGGCTTATGTGGCCAACCAGATGGCTATGGAGAGCGGGTTTCAATCTAGCATTATAAATACAGTTTGCAAAGCAGACTATTCCACCACTGCTGACGCCGTGGCCAATTGTGCTGTTGGAATGATTCAATTTATGCCATCTACTGCTACTGGTCTAGGTACCACTACAGCCGCATTATATGAAATGAGCGCCGTAGAACAAATGACATATGTACAAAAATTTTATCTAAGCCAGGGTAATGCGAGTTATAATTCACAATCCGATTTATATGGTACTACCTTTCTTCCGGCCTCCCGAGTGGACGCATATCAAGAAAAATATGGCTATGGAGGAGATTTTAATATTCGTGATTTCTATGAAGGCGAAAAGCCAGGTGGATGCGATGGCGACTGTTACTCCAAACATAATCCTACAATAAATACCATAGGAGAATATACTTCACACGCCAATGCGAATGCCAGGTTAAAATGTTAAAACAAAGAGGGAAAATAAATGGCTATTGATTGGTCAACATTAACAGATCCGAAAGAAGCCGTTAACCTTGTTTTTAAAAAAAAAGATAAACGCAGCGTCTATCAAAAGAATAATATTTTTCAAGCGGTAGTTTTAACTCCCGGTCAAAAACTATCATATCATGAGTCCGCGGCACTTCAAAGTTCTTTCAAGACAAGAGAGGCCGGCTCCCAGATGCCTGCGGGCCCTACAAGAATCAGCTTTCGAGCAAGGATATTGGGCCCAAACTCACCACATAGTTTTTTGCCAAATCCGCAAAATCCGGATTTCTCAGAAGAAGAGGAAACGAACAATATGGCAATTGCATTACATACAACTTTTATTACAACAATGGGTGGAAATATGCCAAAGCCAGATGATATTTGGAATGTTTCTTTGAGACCCGGCACTGATAATTCGCCATTTGATTTACAGTTTGGGGACGCCTTACATCAGTGCGCTGACGGGTCGAACTCAAGACACGTAAGGGGTGGGGGCTCCCTTTCCTCATTATTTGAAGGTGGCGGGGGATTTATTACCGATCCAACAGATTATGCACCTGATGCTAGCGTGTGTGATGAAGATAATACAGAGTTTTATCTCATTCATCCTCTCGGTGCCCCCGCGGCTTCTGGAGAGTTTGGGTGGCGCATCCTTCCTGATTTCGGCTCAGCCGACGCCGGAAAAAGGTCCTTCCATCAGGGGGTAGACATGAGTGCCCAGACAGGAACTCCATTATATGCCGCCGCAGACGGAACAGTAAAAGCGACGGTCATGACTAGTTGCGGCGGCAATCTTTTGGAGATCGACCATGTTTCAGAAGATGGAAAGTCCTATAAAACAAAATCATTTCATCTTCTCGAAATCGGTGTTGAGGTCGGCGCCGAGGTCTTCGCCGGCGATTTAGTAGGTTTAACCGGCAACACTGGCACCTGTACCACTGGACCTCATTTACATTTTGAACTTTGGGCAGACGGCAATCCGGTTGATCCAAAGCCATATATTAAAACAATATTGCCATGTGGCCAGGAATATTTGGCGAAGCCTGCCCCCAGCGCCCCTACGGGCGGCGAGAATATTGATGGTATAGAACCAGATGGAACCTTAAACGCGTGAACGCTACATACCACCGCCGATTTATAAATTTGAACACTAAGGAGAAAACAAAATGGCAGTAAAGACAAAAATATTGGATAGAGTTGGCTTTAAAGACTGTGATGGTCTTACCTCAACTGCTCCCGAAATACCAGAAGAAACTTTAAGCGCCGGCGGGAAGGTTCGAAAATTAGTTGCCGGTTTAGGTAACACTGAAGTCGAAAGGCCCAAGGTTAACTTCCTTGGACAAAAAGGCACCAAGGTCGTCGGCAACAATAGCATTTACTTTTATCCTGGTGACATGCCAGGCAGTATTACTAGCGGAATGGGGATGGTGGGCGCCGACTCAGAAACAATTGATATTGTTGTAGGAAGAATGGCCTCGGCGCATGGTGGTGAAGGCCCTCGTGATGGGATGATTGTAGGGAATAGCTTTCCTAACGATGCAGCTAGAATTTATATAAGTCGTTTTACGAAAGTAGACCACTACTTTGGCATTGATAAAAGAAATACTGATCCCAAAGACGAGGTAGCCCTTTCGGCAATTGCAATGAAAGCAGACAAAGTTAGAATTATTGGTAGGTACGATATTAAACTTGTCACCTCCGGAGCCCGCGGGTACAGGAACTTGGGCAAGGGCCGACGAGAACTCAATAGTCGGGGTGGAAAAATTCCATATGGTGGCAGGATTGAGTTACTTGCCGGCAATGCTATCATCGATACGCCAATATGGTATCCCGGAGCAATGCTTCTTCGGCGCCGGTGGTTCCCTCATTTACAAGGAGTGGTTAAGGGCAACAATATGTTAGGATGCATGACAGATGTTCTGGATATGTTTGATGATATTATGGATACTATAAGCAAAATGTCTAAGATTATGGGCCCAGCATTTGGCGCCCTCGCGGCGACTCATCCATACTATTCGACTGTTGCGGCAACCTGCGGCGCCGCCCAAACGGCGTTAGCTGTTTTTGTAGACGATCCCTGTATGGGGGCGAGAATTCGCGGTATGGGCATTCATACACATTATTTGTCCGAAGACGCGACATGGCTCCTCAGAAGCAGAAACGTAAGTGCAACTTAATTATTAAAAGGATATAATACATAATGGCTAAATCTAAATTTTTACCGTATCAGGATACAAATGGCGATGGGATGATCGATGTATGTGATGATCTTCCCATAGTAGTAGAAGAATGTTATAGTGGCTGCACCCCAGACCCATATGCAATCGTACCTCTGTGGCACAAAAGAAAAATAATAGATCCTTTTTTGAACAAAAAGAATTGTAAATATCAAATCACACTTACAACCCCAGAAACAACTACTGGCGCCCCCGAAGGCGCAACCGAAGAAGAGGCGTGGGATGCACTAAAAATAATTTTTGAACAATACGAAGATCCAGCAATTAACTCATTGCTGGAAGCTTATAATAAAGATAAATCTACCAATTCTATATATATGGCAAAAGCGGGAATTGAATATTCAGATTGGTATCTGGATATGCGTCCTAAATCTAGATTAAAACTTCTTTATTCTGTTCCTTTTGATGTTATGGAGGAGATTCCAGAAGCAGAATTAGAAGACGACGACTTAGAAGAAGAGCCCACCGATATAGTGGTCACTTATTTTACAGATAAGTTGGAACCCTTATTACTGAAGATTAGAAAGGGGCTTCATTTATATAGCCGACATTATAAGGTTATGCAGTGGCAGGATAATTCGTTTTCATTTCTAAAAGCGTATGATGATACCCTTTTTAATTTAGAAGATTATGGTGATTATGGGCTGCTTGGCAGATCTATAACGGCAGAGCTTCTTCCAGAATTAGAAAACTTTCTTAATTCTAAGGGATATGCAATTCCATATATAGGCGGCCCGAATTGGCTCAAAGAAAAAGTATATAAAATGGAATTTACATTTGATGATAGATACAGGATTAAAAAACTTATAATTTGGACAGCGGCATGCCCCAACGATCCAATAGTATTTATCGAAGGTCTCGAAAATTTGAGGAGCCGGGCTGCATGGAGCGACGAGACGGCGCTAGCTTATTTTGCTCACTTGGATGAGATGGACGTTGATTTAGCGGCAAGAGACCCATTGGACTGGATAGAGTTTGTTAAAAAGTATACACATCCCGAAATATATGAAACGGGTGAGTATGTTTATGACGAAACGGGCCTTAGTTGTGTTGGCGAAGCGCTTATCAGCGAAGGAAAAGAATTGGGCCAAGATATACTTGACGTAGCTTTTGGAATTGGTGACGCGATAGCTTACCAGTTTCACAAGAATTTGTGTATGTGTGATCCCAGAGAAGCAGAAGATTATATGGCAGAGATGAACTCAGAGGAGACCATCGCACAACTAGCCATGGCGCAAGCATTTGAAGAAATGGAATTTGATGAAAATGCATTTGTGAGATGGTGTGCCAGAAATGACGCAAGTTTAGGTGGTATGGCTCGCGATATTTCATCGGGTATGGCAAAAATTGACTTACGTTTGATGTTGGACGATCTTAAGGTTTGTGGCCTTTTAGATCTTTTAACCGAGGCCATTGAATGTTTAATGGCCGGCCTTTCTCTTGAAGAGGGCTTAGCCGCCATTCTTGAAGCAGCCTTGGAGGCAATGAGTATTCAAAATTTTGGTGCCTTATATAGCTTTTTGCCACCAGAAGATCAGATCGCGCTGGATGAATTAGTTAACCAAAAAATTCAAAGCGGCGATATTATTTCTGATGCCGGCTCCGCAATAGGCCAAGCGTCGGATGATGTAGTAGGTAATTACCCCACAGTTTCTATGGAAACACTAATGGCCGATCAAGAGGCGATTGACAAAGAAAACGAAAACATGGTTCCCGACGATTACTATTATCAGACACCAGCAGAATATGAAGAACGCCGGCAAGAAAACACCAGTACGTTGGCCCCAACTGCCACGGGCAGCATTGTAGAAACTATTGCTGGTGGAGAAACCGAAGAGTTAAATTCAAATTCAATTTTGCAATTGTATATTAAATCAATTCTTGAGCTATTCAAGGACAGAGAACTAGAATTGGTTGATCAGTTAAATAAATTTCCGGGCGCCCAACTTATAGCTAATATGTTGACTGCTGTTGCTTGTCCCACAATGCCTCTTTTTAATCCCAGTTTTATGGATTTCATCCAAGATTTAGAAATACCCTTTATATGTGGGAAAGAGCTTACGTTTCCCCAATTTAAGGCTCTTCTCCTCGGAACGCCATTTTGGAAAAACCCCATCCAGACACTAATAGACGCTGCGAAAGAGGCAATGGAGCAAGCTTATTACGAAATTATAGAACTAGTAATGAAAAAGTTGTGTGAAATAATTGCCGATGCAGTTTGTAAAGCATTAGAAGTCGCCGGCGCCGTAGCTGTGGCGGCCCTTTCGCCCAACAACACTATAAGAGAAGCGATTAAAGATGCAATTTGTGGTGACGATGTTGATGATGAAACAGTTGACGCGACTATTGCCGAAATGTTTGCTGTATTCGGCGTCGGCGGTGAAGCTTTTGCCGATACCGAGGCATTAAACAATTTTACAGCCGATATCTCCTCGGCCTCGACTAGAAAAGAAATAACAGAAGCATTTTTGGGAGAGCCGTCTGACGCATTTCTTGCTGTTGTCGAGGGGTTGATTGAGTTTGAATATCCTCAATATGGTGTCTCACTATCTAGTCGGCAGTCTATTGGTACTATGTTTAAAAATATGGGTAATTTAATGCCGGCATCCTTTAGATCCGATTTGCGAGAATTTACAGCCGCATTACCAGAAAATGAATTGGTTCCAGCAAATCCAAGCCTTTGTCTTACGCCGGAACAAATAGAACAATTTTGTGATTTAAGATTCCAATTGTTAGAAGGAAGGGCCACACCTGAACAAATTCAGAAATTGTGTGACAGACAGGCGGTCATTGACGACCTGGCTGCTTTATCTAGACCAATCATTCCGGACATGCCGCAGTTAATATCCGATCCGGGTTGTGATAACGGGCTACTCCCATTTGAGCCAGAGGAATCGATTGAGGCGCATACAGAATCATTGAGTAGCGCGCTGGAGGCATTAAAAGTTCAATATTCGGTTGATATGCTTGGAAATGGCCCTCGCGAACCAAATTGGGGACTTGTTAATATGACCCTATCGGACACCATGGGAAACCCCGTCACCGCCCATTATAGAAAAGCAAATAATCGTAGAAAATATACAGACTTTAACGTCACTTACGATCCAGAGATAAAAATTGATTTAGGTATAGATGGTGTCCCAACCCTCAGCGATGTGGGCGATGTTTTTAAAGAATTGGGAATAACTCTTTTAACTCCTGTTATTAATATGATTTCTGGTGCTCCCATAATTCAGCGCCAACGCGGAGCATTCCCTCAATTTGTTGCAGAGTATATGGCGGCCACAATGAATTCCATCGATGTTGAGTTTGAATCAACCAATGATTGGCAGGATGATATCGTGACCGAGAAAAGTTTTGATTTTCTTGAGTTAAGGAAGCGTAATTGGGGAAATGTGGCGATATTACCAGATTTTGGATATAACGTTGAAATTGAAGTTGACGGTGATACAGAAATGGTGACATTTATAGAAAAAGGTCGCAAGAAAAAACCCGATTTAATGTTAAATTTTGAGGATAATGCGAAAGGAATGTCGCCTAAAACTTTTGATTTTTCATCTTGGCCGCCGACTGTAACAAAAGTTCAAGTTCCCACTATGTCGTCGCAGTCCGAATTTTCATATGGATTTAGAATCGAAGCATATTTTTCAGATCTAGAATATCATCAAGCAGAATTTCGCGGCGACTACGATGGTATTAAAAATATACTTTCTGATAATATAAGAATTAAAATTATTGATAGAATAAACCAGAAAGCCGATGTGGCCATTAGCCTCATTGCTTGGATTATGGATCCACAATTAAGAGAGGACGCAAAGAAAAAGAATAGAGGAATATCAGTAATCG
>Ga0114906_1000519_pt1 | contig 21537 bp, 24 predicted proteins | sample MalvirDeepMed_M9_FD_89687 | JGI IMG/M metagenome (GOLD analysis project Ga0114906, IMG submission 89687) | Marine viral communities from the Global Malaspina Expedition - Malaspina viral metaG DeepMed_M9 | ecosystem: Environmental > Aquatic > Marine > Oceanic | place: Mediterranean Sea...
GATTGTCTAAGGCCCGCGCCTGCTATAACTATTTTAACACCCTGATTAAGTAATGCCCTAAGAATAGTATATACTGCGAGCATGGTTGTTTTAGCCCCACCTCTAGCCGCCAAAATCATAGGAAGTCTCTTGGTCCACAGAATTTTTAATATTGACATTTGATATGGAAATAGGTCCATATTTAAAAGGTGTTTTGTAGGAAACTGTAGATAGTTTTCGTTCATACAAAGATTAATAATATCTTGAGGAACGTCTTTGTACTTTGTGGAAACAGAAAGGGGATTACTAACCTCTAAATTATAAGTATCTCCTATTTCCAGATAACTATTTTCTAGAAATTCACTTTTGTGTTCTTCCGTCCAGTGGTTTTGAAACTCACTCGTCATCTAACGAATCCTCCATTTTGGTAGCATGCTTAAAGAAGTTAAGGGCAAACCTTTCTCCCATAGATCTACTGCTAGCAAAAAACACAGGAACTCCGTAGTCTATATATATTTCAGAGATTCTTTTGATAATAAATTCTGGCGGCAAATTAAAATAACCCCTTCTTTTGCCTCGGCTAGAGTTATATCTAGCGTAAGCTTTACTCATATCATCCTCTACTATTATGGCGGGTCTTTCAAATTCAGAAAGCTTCTCAAGTTCTCTCTTAAATCTTTTCCAGTTGTGTCCTATGTTTCCTAGGAACTCTTCCATTTTAGCTTTTCTCTCTATTATTACACTAAAATCTTGCTCAGGAAACTCCAGCCCCAGTAAGCAATAATCACCGGCATCTAATTTATCGTGATAAATATTATTTATATTCATTCCCGAAGGAACGCTTTTAAATTCCCAAGGCCTTTTTTCTCTAGTATCAATAATAATATTTACGTCTAGGATATTTTTTTGCTCGCTTTTTTCTGGATGTCTTTTTATGTTTTCCGTTTTGGAATGAGACATTTGATCCCTCCGACTGTCTAATAGTCCTATTGTTTCTTGATGCTATTGTCTGTAGCATATCCTCATACTTTTCTTCTTTGCCAGTTATTTTTTTGTGACATTCTTGACAAAGAGTAATACCGTTTAAAGGCTCGGTTCTTAACCCTTTATTGGAACTGTATTTTCTTATATGGTGTACCTCTAGCCTTCTTTTTTTGTCGCATCCAGGATACTGGCAACAAAAAGAATCTCTCACTAAGACCGATCTCCTAAACCTATTATAGGAGGGGTTTGTCAGACGAGAGTATACTTTCCTTTTCCTTGATAACGAACGTCCTTTATTCTTAGAAAAATCTCTCTTTCGAGGCATCCATAGTATTATACACTACACCAGATAATGTTTCCAGATCGCTCTCATACATCTCCTTGAGGAGACTCTTCCAATCATAAGAGGTGGTCCAGTTGAGAACTTTTTTAGCCTTGCTAGCGTCTCCGCATAAATACGGAACTTCTGCTGGTCTCATATATTTCTCGTTTATCTCGTAGACGTTATCAAAATCTAAATCAGCCAATCCGCAAACGTATTGTATGGCCTCTTTTACTGTGGCCGTTTTTCCTGTTGCTATAACAAAATCGTCTGGAGTGTCTTGCTGTAACATTAGGTGCATAGCCTCAACATAATCACGAGCATGACCCCAGTCTCTAACAGCGTCTATATTGCCCATTTTTAATTTATCTTTTAATCCTAATTTTATACCGGCTATACCATCAGTTATTTTTCTTGTAACAAATTCTTTTCCTCGTCTTGGGCTTTCATGATTAAACAGGATTCCGCAACAGCCAAAAATCCCATAAGCTTCCCTATAAATGTTTACCATATTATGTGCGTATAGTTTGGCTGCACCATAAGGACTTCTTGGAACAAACAAAGATTCTTCATTCAGGATCGTTCCATCTTCCACCTTTCCATACAGCTCTGAAGTAGACGCTTGATAAAATTTTGTCTTTGGTGAATGTTGTCGTATTGCCTCAAGCACTGCTGCTATAGCATATCCGTCTGTCATTACTGTAGTAAGAGGTTCCTTAAAACTTTGACCAACATGTGACATGGCAGCTAAATTATAATATTCATCTGGCTGTATAGAGTGAACCAAATCAGTTACTCCACTAGCATCACAAATATCCATTGTGACACTGTGAAAGCTAGAATTACTTTCACAGAAATTCATAAAATTATTTTCTCTAGTACAACGGCGCTGTACTCCATATACCTCATACCCCTTGCCCAACAAAGACTCGCATAAATACGAGGCATCTTGTCCTGGACAACCTGTAACAATAGCTTTTTTATTCATCGTTTTCTCCTTTTTGTTTTTCCATTAATTCAATTGTTTCTGAATCCAATAACTGAGGGGCTATCTCTCCGTCCATATATTGTACAGATTGCCTCATCTTTTTTTCATTATTATCCGCAGCCATTCTAAGAAGCTCAGCCTTTCTCCCCTCCTTCTGCCTAACAGACCGATTCTCAAATTCCTTACATAACATAAAGAATGTTTCAGCCCCAACCTTACCTCTCTCTTCCCTTTGCCGCCTAGTGACGTTCAAAGACTCACTCATCTTAGTTATTTTGTCCAGCAGCTCCTTATATTCTTTATTAAGATCAATCATTCTAACGCTGGCTGAATATATTTTTTCATATATTGCGGATTCTTCTGGGTCTTGTAGATCTAAATCCTTAAGGTCTCTAATGCCACTTTCGTCCATAAGGGAGTCTCTCAGCAATACAGAAGATTGATAATCCTTCTGGTTCTTATCCATTCTTAATTTTAAAATAATAATGTGTTCTATTGTATTTTCTTCTGTGTGAGTTAGGTCGTCTAGCTGCATGTGATATGCAACCCATTCATATACTAGGGTTTCCCAATCTTCATCTCCCAATTCTCTTCGAAGTCTCTTTCCTCTTACAGAAGACATTAAAGAATTTTTATAGTACCTTTCAAGATCGGTATCGTTAGGATTATCTTCATCTAAATTTAGATTTGCTTTTACGCCTCTTTTCATTAACCCCATTTTCTTTCTGGACCTCTCAATAGTTCTAACAGTACAACCAAGAACATCAGCGATTTCGCTATCTGTTTTTCTCAAATAGTTTTCCCTTATATATTTGTGGTCAGTTTTTGTTAGCTTCTTCGCCATTATTCATCCTATTCCACTCTACCATTATGTCTTGAATTTCCTTTAATAATTTGCCCTTATAATAAGAGGAAACGTTTTCGTCATTTAAACAATCGTGATAAACATCTTTTAATTGCTCAGAAAGATTACTTTCAATAAAATCTACCAGCTCCCCATACTCTAGGGATTTTAGTTGAATGTCCCCCTTTATATATGCCGAGGTCTCATTCGTAGTATTGATGGAATCCAACTCTAAACAGTTGGCTAAATTTACACGAGACTCCTTATGTTTTTCGTTAACACTAGTATAATTATCTCTATAATAATTTGCTAGTCTGTTTTTAATTACTCTATTCAGCCACCTTTCCAAAGAGTTAATTGGAGAGGTTCCTATGCCTTTCTCGGGTTCGTAGTGTTTTATTTGTTGGAGACATATTAGCTTTGCCTGAGACTCTATATCGTCTTCAGTAAAATAAGCAAACTTTTTTCCCCTATGCATCTTTGATACATATTCAATAACATTTACAATGTCTTCTTCTGTTACTTTATCTGTAAAGGATTTATTCATAGTTTTTACGAGAGCCTTCACCGGATTATCTTTATTTTCTTTAGGCAAATTAAAATCCTTATTTCTGAATATATTATACCCGTTTTTAGTGTATGATTATATCATTAAGGACATTTAGGGGTAATAAAGTGGAACAAACAATAAAAAGAACTAAAGCTAGGTGGACGGAAGAAGAGAAGTTTTTTCTTAAACAGAATGCTGGTACTATGAGAGACGTTGATGTTGCGGAGAGATTAGATAAGACTGTTAAGGCCATCAGGGAAATGAGAAGAAGGCTTGGTATTATCAAGAAATCTGGACGAGGAATTGTTGCTCTGCGGGATTCTTAGAAAAAAGTGTATAATCTGTAAGTATATGGGAACAATACAATGAGTGAATTTCAAAAGATTTTAGAAAATTTGGCAAAAACCTCTAAGGGTTTTAAGAGAGCATTGGCTGCAGAGCATGATTTTGAGGGTTTTCCTACAGAGGGGCCTCCTTCTGGGGAACCAGCAGAATATAATCTTACTCTAGATGAGGTAGTCGAAAGGCTAGAAGGCTTTATTGATGATTGGACAGATACAGAACATCAATATTATACGGACGTAGAGCTGCTTTTGGATGAAATCCAAGGTGGTGAGGCTGAGATTCCTATGGATATTGAGGGCCTTGAGATACCCGGAGGCGCCGGATACGGTAGACGTAAACGCTGCGGCTGCGGCAAAAAAAAACACTAAAGAAAATTTTCAACCGCATAGTTGGGGAAACTCCTATACCTGTAAAAAACCCTACAGAACAAGAAATCACCCAAGAATTAATTTGTTCAATGGATTCGGAATGTCCGCCCGATTATCGTTGTGAAGATGGACGGTGCATAGACAATAATGAGATAATATGGACATTTGGTAAATGCTGTGAAAGCGTTGTTCCGTTTCAATGGTGGCTTGATAGGCCAGGACCAAATTCTATGATGGGCGATTGTGATAAAGGTGGAGCTTTATGGACAGCCCCTCCTGAAATCGGGGGGACCTGTATAGACAATAAAGTATGCAGCGACGCTTATCGTCCGTTCGATAGATTATTTCCAGATAGAAGCTGTGGGGGGGATAATCCTGTTTCGTATGATGGTGGAGGACCACTAGGTATTGTCACCAATTGGATGAGTGCTTGCAATGCGCACGTTTACGAAGAAGGTAATGGCCCCAATAATCAAGGTGACCATGGCAAATGCCGGTTGGCTCCGCTTTGTCAAGATGCTGTCAACGCAATGGCTGCGGCTGGACATTATTCTAAGATAAGCTGTGGGCTTGATCCTATAGTCAGTCCACAATAGTGCGTTAACGGAGTGTGATACGAATAGTTTATATTAACAGCGGCCACTTATTGTGGTCGCTTTTAAATTATTGTATGTGTATGACTATAATAGGAATGGAGTACCATTGGAATTAAACTATTATGAGTGAAGAACAAGAAGAAAAAAAACAACCGTATTATTCTACAACAAACCCAGATAAACAGAAGGGTTTGGAAAACTTATCTACAGCATTAGACGCCACCAGACACGTTCAAGGCGCATATTATAGCGATGTAGAAGACGGCATATCTGTAAGACCTCCGTTTACAAGAAAACATTATTCAAGATTTAGACCAGGAGAGGCTATACCAACTGATCCTGTAGATATAATGACCGCGTGCAGGGGGGCATATGAGAGCGTTGGCATTATTCGGTCTGTTATTGATCTTATGACAGAAATTGCTATAGAGGGCCTCGAGATTGTTTGTGAGGACGACGATATTGAGAAGTTCTATGTGAACTGGTCTAAGAGGGTTTCTTTAACAGAGAGAGCAGAGAGATTCGCCAATCACTTCCTTGTTGAGGGCAACGTGGCTGTTCGTAGAAGGATTGGAACAATTGAAACTTCTGAAGTTAGAAAGATGAAAAAGTCAACCTCGCGCAAAGATCGTAAGAAAACTCAGCCAGGGAAAATCCCACTTGAATATGTTTTTTATGACCCACAATCAATAAACTTGTTGGGTGGTGATCTTGCAATTTTTTCAGGTATAAAAAAATGGGGTCTTAAAATAACCAACGTTCAAATGAAGGAGCTGGTCAAGGTATATAAAAGCGATTCGTCGTTTAAGAAAAGTTTACCAGAAGAGATAGTAGAGATATTAGAGAAGGGTTCGAAGAAAAGGACTAGGACAACAACTGGGGATATTATACTACCAATTCCAGAAGACAAGCTATACGTTGCTCATTATAAAAAGAAGGACAGCGAAACTTGGGCTAAGAGTTTTATTTTCAGCATTCTTCATGATGTTACATATAATGAAAAATTAAGGTTGGCAAAGATCAGCGCCTTAGATAGTTGGTATAACTCGGTTAGGATTTGGAAATTAGGAGACCATAAAGAAGAGATTCTTCCAGACGTAGGTTCTATTTCAAAGCTAGCTGCCATACTTGAAAACCATAGTGGAGGAAATCTTGATATTATCTGGGATTCAATGTTAGAATATAGTCAGTATTTTCCGCCCATAGAGAAACTTGAAAACTTTACAGAGAACTATGAATCTATGCTTTTAGGTCTTGGTATACATAAGTCCCTTATAGGTGGAACAGAAAGCATATCAGGAACAGCAAATGCATTTACTGGTCTTCGCAATATGATGAAGAGAATAGATGCCGTAAGAAGATCTATCACCGCTTGGCTCGAAGAGGAGATTAGTATAATTAATGACAATTTGGGGTTTAAGATCACCCCATCTATTAGATTCAGTATAAACAATCTGTTTGACCAAACGGCTTACTTTAGACTTCTTGTAGACCTTAATGATCGCAATATTATCTCTAACAGAACCATCATAGAGAAGATTGGCGAGATGCATAGTATTGAAGATGCACGTTTGGCTTCTGAGAGAGAAGCAAGGGAGGTGGGAGACATGATGCCTAAATATAGTCCATTCATACAGAGTGAGGTTCCCGAGTCTAACTTTGAGAAGGAGTTGGAGCTAAAAGATATGGGAGGGTCTAGTGGCCCATCTATTAAAAACTCCGGTGAGCCTGCGCAAGACAATGAGCCTACAAAGAGGATGGGAAGACCTCCTGGAAGCAAAGATACTATAAAAAGAAACAGGAGATATAGAAGCAAGGCTTCCGATATAATTTTAGGTGATCGTATTCAGGACAAGATTGATCCTATTATAGATCAGCATTATTTGGTGTATAATAGTTTGAAAAACAAAAGAGAATTATCTTCGGCTCAAAGAAAAGAGCTTGATAAGATAAAGCTGCAGGTGCTTTCGTGTTCAGAAAATACCGACATAGAGTCTTATGAAGATATTGAGAAGATTTTAAATAGTGCTGACGATTATATGTCTAAAGCATTTCTTGGGAGATTTGAAGAGAACGTAAGGGGTTCAGGTCCCAATTTAAATCAAGATGATATTAAGAGCATTAAGAGTTTAACTTTTGCCGAAATGAGAGAATACATACAATGAGCAGTAATAGTAAAAAAACGTTAAAGAATGCAATGAAAAGCAGGGGTCTTGGTGACACAGTTTCTAATGCTATTAAAACATTGAGCGGTGGTCGTATTAAAGAATGTAAATCTTGTGAGAAGAGAAAGAACTCTCTTAACAAGATGTTTCCTTATAAGGGCGGCGACAGTGCGTGATATGAAAAGATTTGAAAATATAGATTACTTTGTTGATGCTTTTAATATTCAACCCCAATCGGTAGTTCAATCGATCTTGAGTCAATTGACACATGACGATATAGGGACTAGACCTAAAGACGAGGAAGAAGAAGAGATTGGGCTTGAGTTCTTTGGCGGCGGGACGGGGTTGCCGGAAGAGGCGCTGCCTGTCGAAGAAAATACAGCCGTAAGAGACTGGCTTTTGAGAAGACACATGACCCTTCATACTAAGGAAGTTAATGAACGATTAAAGAACAAAGAAGAGATTGTTGTATATGATCCTTTCGCTAAACCTGAAGAAGATGTGAGCGATCCTTTTTATCCAGGCGGACATTTGGGGAACCCTAATACTGAACCACCAGAAGATCCAGAAATAGTATACGACCCTGAAGAAGAGGAGAGATCGGCAGAAGAATCACAAGAACAAGATCTCGGAGATCCTTCTGGTGAGCATGCAGCAGAGTATGGATGCTACGTTCCGGGAACAAATCAACAAACACAATATGTTGAGTATGACGACCAAGACCCTCCAGTAGCCATTCCCAGTACACGACGACCACACACTGAAGCAGAGTGTGCTGAGCTTCCTGCAGAGTGGCGACAAATTCCCAGAGACTTGAACCCTGACGAAAGCGAAGAAGACCCTTGGGGACATCCAGATCCGCCCCCAGGAAATCCGTAAGGCAATTAATGAATATTTACGAAAGCGAAAAACACATAGCGAGACTTATTGAAAACAATAAGGCAACTTGTGATTCAAAGATTATTTTAGATTCCAGCGTTAACGTTAATCGGCTGTTATCAGAAGCATCAATTAACCCATGTACCGAGTCATGTAAGGCAGCTATAGAAAACACCACGGATGACGTAATGCCTTTTTCTTCACTGCTGGTTACAGATCTTTGGAACAGAAACGATGACGTGTTTACAACGAAAGAAATAGTCCAGTCGTACAGTACCGCTAAATATAAACCAATTAACTGGATGCACAGGGGTTCAGAAGACAGGGACAATGAAACTATCGGAGTTATGATTAATAGCGATCTTATCACAGGATTAATTACAAACCTGCAACCTTTAACAGAAGAACTCGGTGAAAAGTTTTTACAAAACCAAACATCCGGAAACATCCACATCAAACAAGACGGGCTAATTTGGTCCGCCTATTTTCCATCTTATGCAGCGTCAATACAAAGAGGGATTGAAAACAAAGACCTATATGTTTCTATGGAGTGTTTCTTTGACGATTTTGGTTATGCTCTTAGAAAAAACAGTGATAGCGAGGAAACCCTTTTCCTAGAAAGAAACCCATCGAATTCATACATGAGCGATAAGCTTGATGCCTATGGCGGGTCTGGTAAAGTTCGATATAACGGAAGTGAATATCAAATTGGAAGATGGCTTAGAGAAATAGTATTTTCTGGACAAGGAATTGTTGACGATCCAGCTAATAGAATGGGTTCTGAAATTCTTAGTGTAATCTTTGCTAATAATAAAGACACTACACAGGAAAGCGTATCAGGGGCTGTTGATTCTACCCAAAATGAAAATATAGGGTATAAAGAAGTAGAAGAAAAAAAGGTTATATCTATGTCTGACTTTGAACAAAAGTATAATAAAGCCATTGAAGAGAACACTAAACTCCAAGAAGAGCTAGATTCTGTTAGGGATGCAGCTGTACAGGCTGGTCATAAAGAACAAGAAGAGGTGTTAGCAAAAGCTTTAAAAAGGGCTGGTTCTTACAAGAAGGATCTTGAGGCTGCTAAAGCGGCCATTGTTGATGCAACAACTGTTATCAAGGGTTTCTCTGAGATCACAGAAGAAAGAGCATACTACAAGAGTTATGCAGAAAAATCCGAGGCGGTTTTTGGTGAAATGAGATCTCAAGAAAGAGCTTACTCTAGAGTCCGAGAAATGACAGAGTTGGTTGGAGAGAACGTTTATGGTCCTGGCGACATAGAAGAACTAAAGAATATGGACGATTCTGTTTACGAAGAATTAAAGAAAGCAATTTCTAAGGTTTCTTCAAGTATTATTGGCGAAGATTCTGAGAATGAAGTGGCTCCCAAGGAAAGCAAACGATGTCTTCCATGTGAAGCGGCCGCAAAGAAAGCAAAAGAAGCAAAAGCGGATATGGCGCAACAACATGCGTTGATTCCAAAAACTGCTCTTGAGGCACTAAAGAGTCTTCCGCACGCCACAATTGGCAAAGATGAGACGGTTAACATTGTTCCTACAGCATATCACGACCCATTAGCCGATGCTAAGAACCTCATCAAGAATGTTTTAAGAAAAAATAACTAAATTTAACTTATTTTAATTAATAGGGTATAATAATTAAGAACAAGTTTTTATAGAAAAGAAGGTATAAAAAAATGGCACTAAAACCAGATAGAAATATTGTCGATGACAGCGTTAGTTACTTTGTTCCCGGAGACTATGATGATCAATCGGGTATCACTTACGGCGGTACTCGTGGCGGCGTTGTTGTTTCTACAGGAGCAACTCCATCAGGTGCTGCATTGGACCAAACCGTTAATGGAGCTTGGTATATTGGCGCTCCGTCAGGAGAAACTCCAATTGGAATGCTTATGAACGATGTTGTTGCAGTTGATCTGACACGACAGATATTGAATCCTTATAAGAGTGAAGCGCAAGTTGGAGACAAGGTTTCCATTATGCGTAAGGGTTGGGCAGTTACAAGCTCAGTTGATACTACAACCGGCACGGTTGTAGTTGGAGGCGCGTGTTACTTAGGCCCATCAGGCAACCTATCCGCTGATAGCGGTGGACTTTGGGGAAGCGGTATCGGGGGAGCAGAACCCAAGCATCCGTTAGTTGGCAAATGGCTTTCAGGAGCTGACGAAGACGGTTATTATAAGGTATACATCGATCTTTAAATCAAGATTGATTAAATAAGAAAAAGAAGGTAAATACTATGGCAAAAGAATCTATTACAGCGAGCGTAGAAAAAGAAGAATTAACCGAGGGAGCAAAGCGGCTCCTAGTTGATGCTGGAAGCAATGACCGTGAAGTAGCTATTGCTGCTCAGGCCAAGATTGCAGACGGCGTTACTGAAGCCCTTCGCAACCCAGTTCAGGCTGAAATTCGCGAAGGCATTATGGACGGAGACATTGTGTCCGACATCTTTGTTAGCGAAGATTTTTCGACAACTGGCGATATGCAAATTCCTCTAGACCTGTTAACTCCAGGTACAGAGAAAGAGCATGTTGCTTATACGATGCCCGATCATGGCAAAATCCCACTGCGTAGAGTAGAAGGTGACTACATTCAGTTGAATACCTACCCAATCGGTAGTTCAATCGACTGCACTCGTCGTTATCTTAGAAATGCTCGATTCGACATTCTTCGTCGAATGATGGAAGTTCTAGAACTTTCCTTCGTTAAGAAGAACAACGATGACGGTTGGCAAACATTGATTACGGCTGGTAAAGGCCGTGGTCTTGTAGCCTATGACTCAACAGCAACAGCTGGTCAGTTTACACCTAAGCTAGCATCACTTATGAAGACGGTAGTTCGTCGAAACGGTGGTGGCAACTCCTCTAGTATTAATAGAAAGAGATTGACCGACCTCTATGTTTCACCAGAAGCCCTGGAAGATATGGTAGGTTGGAGTCTCGACATAATCTCCGACGATCTTCGTAGCGAAATTCATCGTAGCGAAAGCGGCGGAATTTCCGGAATGTACGGTGTTAACTTCCACGATCTTGATGAACTCGGTGTTGGACAAGAGTATCAAATATATTACACAACCACCATTAGTGGTTCAATGGGAGCCTCAGACGAGGAAATCGTTGTTGGTTTAGACCAAACTAGTCCAGACTCTTCATTCCTTCATCCAGTTACTGAAGACCTTACGATCACTGAAGACGAATCATTACACCGCTCAGGTCTCGTAGGTTTCTACGGAACTATGGAAGGTGGATGGGCAGTTCTCGATGTACGACACGTACTTATCGGCAGCTTCTAATTAAAAGCTTGTTTTAGGATTCTTTGTGGGAGTCGTGACATGTTCACGGCTCTCTTTTTTTTGGTGTATAATAAGATGTAAAAGGAGATTTAAGACATGGCAGTAACATATAGCCAATCTGGTAGTGGCACTAGATACGGAGGCGGTTTTTCCAGAATTAGCTCAACAAACATTCCGTTTTTCCCAACTGCGGCTACCGGCATACCAAGTGGGCCAACTTGGCCGGATGCTAAATTTGATAAGACAGTAGAACCATATTCGTTGGGAACTGGCGTTTATGTAGACTCAACCGGTAGATACCTTATGGATGAAACATATACCCCTGTAGAAAAGTTTGTAGTTATTAACGACTCTTCGGAAGATCTTATAGCTGGTGTTAATATAGCATCGAGCGGAGCGTGGTCTTTAGACAAGGGCCTTGTTCTTGAGGCTGGAGCTAGTTACGAGTTTGGTTCAGCTGGATCCAATGATCAAATAATAAGAAATGTTTGGGCAATGTCTTTACCAGCGGCGGGTCCGATATCCCCAATTCAAGGTTATGCTATGAACCAAAGGGAATGGGTATGATTGAATGGCATGGGATACCACTCTTGTTAATAGACTGAGATTCTATATTCACGATATAGACCCCTCTTCACAATCTTATACTGATAGCACGCTTGCTAAGTATCTTGCTATAGCATCTATTGATGTTACAAGTGATGTTAACTTAATAACTAAGACATTTACTGTGGACACAGACTCTCCCTCAATATCTCCAGACCCAACAGACGCATCTATAGATCAGGGAATAGCTAATCTGTTTGTTACGAGAGCAGCCCTTCTTGTTGTTATGGGTGAAATGAGAAGAGATGTTGCAAAGTATGGTATTAAAATTCGTGATGATGTTACGTCCTATGATGCTACAGGAGCAATGAAGGGCCGCGCTGAAGTATACAAAAACTTCGAAGAGAATTACGAAAAAACAAAATGGGAATGGGAAAAGGGAAACAAGGCTGCTGGAAAGGCTATTCTTGGACCTTATGCTAGTCAGGATCTAGCGTAGAGCCAATATTTAATAATAATTATGTCGCTGGTACCAAATGATGTTAAGAACGAATGGAAAAATGTAGCCACCCTCCTGAACAGCTCTAGCGGTGGACTCGGCGTGGTATGCACATTAATTTTTGAAGGAGGGATAGAGTCTACATCCGATATCGCAATAGATAACATAGGAATTAAACCAAGGGTTGGGCTTTCCTTCGGGGGAAGATCTTCCGCACGTACAATTACAGGACAAAGCACCACTGACAATGAGGCTGAATCAGACCAAGGGCTACGTGAAAAACAAATAGAGAAAGAGATAGATGCAAGGGTCTACGCTGTCACAAAAGATTTTGATAGATATGGTATTGTTGTCTCAAAAAACAGGGGCGTGTGGAGGGTCATTACAAAAAACCAGTACCTTCCCGATCTTATGAGATGTAAGGAAATCATCCTCTATAAAGATCTAAAAGAAAAAAGAATAAGAGCAAGATTGATTAAGCCACCTCAGCCTCACGGTCTAGGACAAGCTGTTCAGTGTAAAAGTTTTTGGGAAGAGGTTTAGCATGGCGAAGAAAAAACAAATGCATACAGATAACAAAGCATTTCTTAAAGCGCATGAGCGTAAGGTAAAAGCTTTTATGCAATCAGTCAAGAAGGGAAAAGGAGATGCAAAAGTCGCAGCTCCAGGTGGGCCAGCGGCCAGGCTAACAGAATCTGTTGAGCTAGGATATGGTTTTGAAATTGATTCTATAGATTTTGTAGCGACAGACGAAGGATATTTTAATGTAGCAGCCCAGTTAACATTGGCAATTAGGCCTGCGTTCAGAAGAGTCGTTGAGGTGTTAAGAAAAGTTTTGCCAGAAATGGTTAGAGAAAAATTAGACGGAAGTAGGGTTATACAGGATTTAAAAAACCAAGAAAGTGAACTTGTCGCGGTTTTGGGGTTGGCAGACTCCGCATCAAATGTATCCGATCTGATAGAACATATAGTAAAAAACATTAGAGTGAGAATTACTACAGTTGAAGAGGCTGTAGGAAAAAGCGATTTTCAAGTTCCTCAAATACTTTGGGGAATTGGGGAAGACAAGCTTATGGAGGTTGGTGGGTGGGGAGCCTATACATCATATCCAAGTAAGGACAGCATTGATTGGGCTGTGTGGCTTTTACAAAATTCATATAGAAAAAGTGGACACCGTGTAAAATTTGGAGCATTTTCTGGAAGACAGAGTAGAACTCGAAGGGCCATCATGATACCAGGAGGATCGTTTAGTCTTACTCAATATATAGACCCTTACGAAGTAAACTTTGTTGCAGATATTATAGACGAGAATCTAGCTGTAAAAGTACAACAGATAGCCGAAAAAATTATAACACAAGAAATTGCTAAAATTCCTCAGGTAGACATTGGCAAAACGGCTGGTCTACTTCAATTAAAAGCGGGTAAAGCTGTTCATATTTCTGTTGGTGACACAACGAGACCGATAGAGGCCGTGGCAAAAGATGCTGATTTAATATTTGGTGTTACCGCAGACATTATAAGTAAACTAAAAGAGTTGGCGGATGCTAAGCTTATAACTCAAGAAGAGGCGAGTGCCGTGATGCATCGCGAGATTAATATAGATACACTAATGGGGCGGTTAGGATAACATGGCACTTAGGAATATAAATTATTTTGGCCAGGCAACCAATCGTACTCATATTCGTGAAAATGTTATGTGGATGCTAAAGGAATCATTTATTAATGCCGGTGGTTATTATAATATAAGTAGCGGAACTCTTGGGTATGATGGGTCTGATCTAAGCGTTATGGCTGCTAGCTATCAACCAGAGCATTCTAACTTTCAATTTTGGAAGGGGATGTCTCACCAATGGGTTTGGGAAAGCGGAATAAGCCCAACATATACTGGGGGATCTGACCCCATACAAGTTTCTGGTATTTATGTTAGCGGTGTGTTTTATCCGTCTGGAGACGGCGGTCAATACGATCACTATATTGATTACAACAGGGGAGGAATAGTGTTCACTTCTGCAATGCCCTCTGGATTAAATGTATTTTGTGATCGATCCGAAAGGGCGACTTTTATATACCCCGCAGAATCAAACGAATACAGGGAGCTGTTATTCGAGCAATTGAGATTATACGATAATATTCCAGGGTCTGGTCTAGATACGATTTCACCAGAGTTTTCTAGTTTCTTGCCAGCCATCTTCGTGAAGGTTGATCAATCCCGAACTACCCCATATGAGCTTGGGTCTATGGCTAAATTCGTAGATTTCAGAATTACTTTCGACATTTTTTCGGAAGACCTGCAGCAGCTAGATTTCCTGAGAGACTCTTGTTTATCCCTCGAAGGACAGCCCATGAAAACCTTTGATGTCAATGATGTATCCGATAACAACAAGTTGCCATTAGATTATAAGGGAAGGCTTAGGACGGGAAACGCCCTGATAAGATCTCAATTATTGTCCTCATACCCATGGAAAACTGGAAGGTTTCTAGAAAACGCTGTAGAGACAAAATTACCCGACATAATGCCTATGATGAGATCCCGTGTTATTATAGATTTTCAGATTGTAGGATAGCTTTGGTGTATAATAAATTAGTTAAATCGTCCTATGGAGAAAATATAAATGGCCAGAGATAATAATAGAATTTTCTATGCTGTACACGCGGTGGGCTTGGCAAAATTTGCTACCACTGGCGTTGGTGACTTTAAGGCAGCTTCAGGTGTACAATCTGTTGGAATAAATACCACGTTTAACCTTGAGCAGGTCTTCCAGCTCGGTCAAATCGAAATCTATGAAAATATTGAGAACATCCCCGATGTTGAAGTTACCATTGAAAAAGTGCTTGATGGCGCACCTCTAATCCAACACTTGGCTACACAAGACGCTAGTGTTGGAACTCTCTCAGGTCGATTTAACAATACCAGAGCAATGGTAAACGTTGCTTATTATGACGATGCTAACAGTAATGCAAGCGGTGTACCACTTGCTCAAGTACACATGTCAGGCATGTATGTAAGTTCAATGAACTTCTCTCTGCCTACAGACGGTAACTTTACAGAGGCCTGCACCCTTGTGGGAAATGATAAAACTTGGAGTACTGGTGTTGGTGGTGATGATCTTCCGTACGAAGAATGGGGATTTGGTCCCACTACATATACAGACAGCGGCGCTCCTATAGCTGCATCTGGCGTTCAAAGAAGAGAAAACCTAGTTATGTCTGGGTGTATCTTCCCGTTAGAGATTCCGGGAATGACCGTACATTCTGCTGGTGGATATGGTGGTGGAGAAAACGTTCTAACTGGCGACAAGCACGCGGTTCACATTCAATCAATTAATGTTGCGACCGACTTGGGTCGTACAGAGTTGTTTGAATTAGGAAAGCGCGGTCCATATCACAGATTTGCTGACTTCCCAACTGAAGTAACATGCTCGTTTGAAATTGTTGAAACAGAACTTGGCGACTTTATTGATGCGGCTGCTGAAGGCGTAAATATTACAGACCAAAAAATCTTCCTTCTATGTTCAGACGGAACAAGGTTTGATCTTGGTAGTAATAATAAACTAGCCTCTATCAGCTCTACCGGCGGTGAAACTGGCGGCGGCAACAGAACAAGTACCTATAACTATAGCAACTTTAATAGGCTTACTGTTGTTTCTAAGCTTGATCCAGTTGCTGGTTTAAGACCAGATAATTTCCCAACATAAATTTAACTTGTTGGGTTTAGGAAAATTGAATTATGAGGACGGGAATTATATATATAGCTCTATTGGGCTTATTAATCGGATGCGATGTCACAGGCGTTTCTGGAAGAGACGCTTTTACTATTGATCAAGACGGTTCCATAAGCTATGAGAGGGAAGTTGGGTCTGAGTCAAACAGTATATCTGGAAATCCATCAGAGATAACTATACCAGAAATCCACGCAAGACCAATTATAGTTGGAGAAAAGGAAACAATAGGGCCAGATGGAACTATTACAACAGAGCCATCAATTTCATTTATATTCAGTAGCGAAGGGGTTAGCGCAGTTAGCGCATGGATTTCTTCTGCAGAAATAGCCGCCTCATTATTGGAGTGGCCAATTATAATAGCGTCTATACTTGTTGTTTTAGGTATAGTTATTGTAATAGCAACACCACTTAAAAGGCTTGGTTTTGCTGTTGGTATAGGTGGAGCTATTCTTGGCGTTCTCGCTTACTTATTAATACAATACGCTACTTTAATATTAATTTCAATTGCGATTCTAGTTGTGGCTTCTATTATATATGGAATCTTTTATATACGACGACAAGATGGGGCCGTGGGCGATTTTGTAGAGTCCATAGAAGTAATGAAGGATCGTTACATGACAGACGAAGATAAAGAAGACGCATTTAATAGTTCGAGCGGAACGGTTGTTAAGTTGCAATCGAATAGCACTCGTAGAGTAGTTAGAGATAAAAGAGAAAAACTCGGAATCAAAAGGAGATTTTAAAATGATTGAATTCTTACAAGGCACATTAGGTGCAATTTTTTATACAGTAGTAATATTTGTTGCTGGAGCATTAATTGGTAAGCCCCTATTCGCTTGGGTAAATGAAAAACTGCCATGGAATAGATAAAAATGGCTGAGGATAATTACGAGGATTTGAGGAATAAGGTACTACAGATATCATCCGCCAAGTATTATATCAAATACCTTGACGGAATATTTACATATAATGAACCCTCGTTAGAATTAGAAACTGAAGCTTATTGTAAATATAAGACGTTCTATAAACGTGCTATTGGAGAGGGGTTCCTGACACAAGAAGGAGAGGAAAAACTTTTAAGAAAAAATATGGTTTGGAATGATGGGGACGAGCGGGATATGGAACTAATGATTGAAGATATAAAGAAATTGAGATCGGGCAGATCGCAATATAAGTTTCAATCAAACCATCTTAAGGCGGTTGACACCGCAACCAAAAGACTTGAAGAAGAAATAACAGGACTCCTTCTTAGAAAGAATTCTTTTCTCTCTCAAACCGCTAATTATCAGGCAATGCAAGACAAATTTCAATTCTTGTTAAAGGCGTGTGTAGAAGATTTGCACGGAAGATTGGTTTGGCCAACACAAGAAGACCTAGATGGTGACCAGGATATGGGTAGAGTTAATTTCTTGATAAATAAGATATTTTATGAGCGTCTATTTTCTGAATCTGAAATTCGTAAGATTGCTAGGAGTGAGCCGTGGAGAACAACATGGCGCCTTTCGGTAAAAACAGGAACACCACTCTTTAATAGAAGTGCTTCAGAATTTACTAGAACACAAAGTGATTTGTGTCATTGGTCAATACTGTATGATTCGGTGTACGAGAGTATTGATTGTCCTAGTTCTAACATAATAGAAGACGATAACCTGTTGAATCAGTGGTTTATAGAACAATATGAAAAGAAAGACAACAGTGGCGGGGCATCGTCTGATGGAATCAATAACTCCAAGATAGCTGAGGCTCAAGAAGTTTTTATTAAGGTAGATACTCCTGAAGACGCAAGAAAAGTGTATGAAACGATGAACACGCCCGAGTCTCGTAGGATAATACAGTCGAGGCAAAAGGCCCTGTTTGATAAGGGTAAGTTGAGAGAGGATGAGCTGCCGGATGTTAAGAGAAACATATCCATGCAGAGAACACAGGAATATATAGGAAAGATGAAACAAACATGAGTTATAGGAATATTAGGAAGGGTTTTAAAGAAGATGCTCAAAAGAGAATTGAAGACTCCATAGACCTTTCTTCTTTTAATAGTTTAAATAGAATAGCTAAAAAAAGATTTCAAACAGTTTTTGTTGGGGCGGTAGCATCTATTGAAGAGTCGTTTGGAGAGTTGTGGGGTAATGACAATGTCGATGAAGAGGATATGACGCCTGCACAATTACAGTGGTACAATAGGTTTTTAGAAATTAGAGATAGAATATTTGATCAAGGAAACAATCAAAAGGAAAAGTTTTTAAGAGATCTTTCAAGATTTAAGATTAAACAAAACGTTATAACAATGGAAAGAGAGGATTTGGACAATGCCTAAAAAGGTAGATGACAATACGAGAAAATTTAAGATGGATGGTAAGAATTATAAGGTAATTCGGCCCACTAATAAAATTAGAAGAGAGAGCGAGGCCGTGTATGCAAGGGCCTATCGCAGGGCTATTCAGGATGGATTTTTTCTTGATGCTGAAATTGAAGAGGTATTAAGAAACAGAAACATGGATAATAAGAGCCTAAGAGATAAAAAGAATAATATTACGGGTCAGATTAAAACTTGTGAGATGCAGCTTAAGAACGAAGACTTTAAGAACAAGGATGCTGGTAGACAGTTAGCGTTGGACATCATTGATCTGAGGACCGCTCTTGATGAGCTAGATTCTGCAAGAGTAGAGCTTAATAATCAGTCTGCAGCCACTCATGCAGAAAACCAAAGGTTTAGTTATTTTGCATACGCATGTTGTCTTAACGGCAAAAGTGCTAGAATGTGGGATTGTTTTGAGGATTTTGAGGAGGACGAATCGCCTCTATCTTACAGGGCTGCTACAGAGCTTCTCCTGCTTTTGTATGAAACAAACAAAGATATTTTTGATGCGGACTCAGACACCCGTATAGAAAACATTTGGCTTATAGAAAATGGGTATGGTAATGACACAATCTTAGCGTCTCTTATGGGAGACGCGTCTAGTCTTTTGGACTCTGAAAGCGAGTCGGAGGATTTAGAGAAGCCCGAAGAGAAACCCGAAGAGAAAAAGCCCAAAAAGACTACAGCAACAAAAAAGCAGGCGGTTAAGAAAAAGGCAGTTGCGAAATAGTCTAAAGTGAGGCGCGGTAATATGAGCCTTGTTTTTTAGTGTATAATTAATAGACTAAAGGAAAGGATTAGGACTTTTGCCTTCAAGTTTTGTATTAAATGTAACCGGTAGACTTAGAACTATTGCAGTTTCTCAGGAAGCTGTAAGTCGCGCTGCAAAACAGATTAGCTCTGGGTTAAAAGCTGCTACTGGAAAAAGGCTAACTCAAGAGGTTACTGTTATCATAAGTTCTAAGGGCCAGCAGGCTCTTAAAAGGGATATGAAGGCGGCTGTTGGGTCAGCCCAAAAAGCCTTAGGAAAATTAGGAACGGCTAAAACAGGAAAGCAAAAAGCCCAAGCGATTGTACAAGTAGAAAAGTCTCTAAGAAATCTTCAGGTTCTTTCTAGGGAGGCTGGTGCTACACTGGACCTAATGTTCTCTAAAAAGCCCGGTGCCACCAAACAGATAGGTCAGATGAAACAGTTTCAGAGAGAGGTTGGAATTGTTACAAGCCAACTAAATAAAGCTGCTCAGGCTCACGCAGAACTAGCACAATCAAAAATTAAACTAAGACCATCAAGGGGTGGCGGCGCTGCCGTTGGTCTTATTGGCGGTCCTGAAGTTGGGCTAACTATAGATCCTAGAGCCAAGGCCGCATCTGCTGCTCGAAAAAGAGCGGAAGCAGAAAGGCTGAGAGCGATAAAAGAAGCGGCTAGAGAAAAAGCAAGAGCCGCTGCGCAAGAAAAGAAACAGACCGTAGAGGTCCGCAAAATGAAGAAGCTGCAGGTTGAGCTTAACCAAAGAGTTGTAGAATATGTAAGACTTTTGCAAAAAGCAGATATAGCAGCAGAAAGAGTTGCTAAGTCAACAGGTAGAACCTTTACTCCAAGATCAACTCAGACATTGCAAAAACAGGCGCGAAAAGACATCTTTGGATCTGGAGATATAACAGATGCTAGAAGAATAAAATCTAAAGAGAGGTTAGCAAGATCTACAGATCGCGCAGTGTTGGCAACAAGAAAGCAAAGAACTGAGCTGGCTCTTCTTAGCGATACGATAAGACAAGTTGGCGTACAACAGACTATGTATAATAAAACGGTCAAGAACTCTCTTGGCCCACTTCAAAAGTTTGGTAATCAGGCTGCGTTGGCTGCTAGAAGATATGCTGCGTACCTGTTACCAACCACGGGACTGTTTGCGGTTATTGGTGCAATTAGAAGTAGTGTTGAGGCATTCAAGGAGTTTGAGGCAGAGCAAACAAAACTTGCACAAATTCTTGAGGTACCACAGAATTCTATTAGAGATTTTACTCAGCAATTACTTGATCTTTCTACAGCTACAGGCGTAGCTGGACAAGACATCCTTAGGGTTGCAAGATTGCTAGCTCAGGCCGGTTTTGGTAGAGGGACAACGGGACAACAAGACCTTATTGATTCAACCGAAGCTATTGTTCGCACACAACTTCTTGCTACATTTGGATCAGCTGAATCAGTTGTAGATGGTCTTATTGCTGTCTTCAAACAGTTTAACAAGGAACTAGTAGACACTGGGGATATTCTGGATGTTACTAACCAGCTCGCAAAGGATTTTGCTACTGAATCAAAGGATATATTTGAAGGTATTAAGAGGGGCGGTGCAGTTTTCGCTGTTGGCAATGCAAGCTTTGAAGAGTTTGCTGGACTTATGACCTTGATTCGTGCTGAGACTAGAGAAAGCGCTAGAATGCTTGGAACGTTCTTTAAGTCTATTGGCGCTAGATTATTCCGTAAAGACATAGAAGAACTCTTAGAAGATGTTGATGCGAGAATAATTCAAGTAGATAATGTTGCTACTCGTCTCCGGCTTTTAGCGGCTTCGTTTGAAAAGCTTGATGCTGGTGAAAAGATTAGGGTGGCAACTCAAATCTCCGGAGTTAGACAGGCCTCTCGTCTTGTAAATATTTTGAACGCCATTAATAGAGATGCTGGTAAAATTGATATTAGTATTATTAAGTCTATTGGGTCAGCGGAAAGAGATGCCGCAAAAAGACTAGACGACCTCGTAGTTAAGTTTCAAATTGCCCAACGAGAAATTAATAAGACTGTCATTAAATTCATAGAAACAGACACGGTAAAAACAATTATTAATCTTTTTACGAAGATGATCGGGGGAATAGGTGCAGCGTTTGGCGCGCTAGCTCCTATACTAGCTCCCATAACAGCGTTGGTCGGAACCCTTGGGGCTATATCATTTACTAAATCGTTTGCGAAGGGCATGGGTATTATCGGTGGAGGCCGTAGAGACCTCGCTAGCAAAGCGCTTGTTGCAGCAACTACAACTAATACTGGGTCGGTAACAAGGTTGACAGCTTCGATAGACAGGCTTAGTGGAGTAGC
>Ga0114906_1000526_pt1 | contig 21409 bp, 7 predicted proteins | sample MalvirDeepMed_M9_FD_89687 | JGI IMG/M metagenome (GOLD analysis project Ga0114906, IMG submission 89687) | Marine viral communities from the Global Malaspina Expedition - Malaspina viral metaG DeepMed_M9 | ecosystem: Environmental > Aquatic > Marine > Oceanic | place: Mediterranean Sea...
AAAGCTGCTCGTCATAGGTGACGAGGCTCATGCTGCACATGTTGAAGCTCAGAAACAAGTTCAGATTGCCATGATAGCAGCCGGATTTGCGGACAAGAAGATCGTTGGTGGTGATCTGGACTCTGAGAATCCATATTTTACGGTTGAAAACGGTAATGGTATCACTACCGAATAACGGCCATGCCTTTCACTAAAATCGCTCCTCAAGCGGGAATTGTTACGGACGGTACTAGGTACTCTGCGGAGGGTACTTGGTATGATTCCGATAAGGTGCGGTTTCGTAAAGGGTTTGCCGAAAAGATCGGTGGCTGGGCCAAGTATGTTCTGGCAACCTATTTAGGAACTGCCAGAAAGCTTCACGATTGGGTTACTGACTCCGGTAATAAGTATGTCGGGGTTGGGACCAACCTGAAGTTATATGCAAACTTTGGTAATAGTTACTACGACATCACTCCGCTTCGTACCACGATCACGCTAGGTACGGACAAAATAACGACCGTGGACGAAACGTCCGTTATTACCATAGACACTACTAGTTCACATGGGGCGGTGGTCGGAGATTACGTTACGATTGCCGGAGCAACTGCGGTAGGCGGAATCGGGACGAGTGTCCTCAATACGGAGCATCGTGTGGTCGCTCTTGGCGAACCCGATGGCACGAATCCTTCGACGAAATTCCGGGTTGTGTGTTCCGCACAAGCGACATCTAGTGCTAGTGGTGGTGGAAGTAGTGTAACTGCCGCATTCCAGATCAATGTCGGACTCAATGAATATGTGAGTGGTTCTGGTTTTGGCGCGGACACATGGGGATCTGGCACTTGGGGGTCTAGTGCTACCCTGGGGCAATCTTTGCAGTTGCGCCTCTGGTCGATAGATAATTTTGGCGATGATATGATCGTTAATGTTCGACAGGGAAATATCTATTATTGGGACGAAAGTGTAGGCACCGGGACTCGTGCGGTTGCTCTCAGTGATATTGATCGTAGGTCGGTGACGCTTGGTGCCAATCCGGTCGCCACGACAAGCACTTCAAATGCGGTTATCAAGGTCACTGACAATGGTGGTCACGGTGCGGGAGTTGGCGATACCGTGACGTTGGCTGCTGCTACTGCGGTTGGAGGGATCAGTGCGGCCCGTATCAATGTCGAGATGACGGTTGCCTCCGTGCCCACAAAGACCACGTTTACCGCTGATCTTGGTGGCTCGAATGCCTCAAGCGTGGCAACGGGCGGTGGCTCCAGCGTGACTGCGGTATACAATGCCGGAACCACTTATACGCCCGTGGCTGCTACCCAGGTATTGATATCCGATGTTGCTCGTCACGTTGTTGCCCTTGGTTGTAATCCTATCGGTTCGACCACGATCAACCCCTTGTTCGTGAGATGGTCCAGTTCGGAGAACGCCGCTACATGGCAACCCTTGTCAACCAACAGTGCGGGTGGTCAGGAATTGTCGGCATGTTCGGAGATCATCGGTGGATTGCGTGTGCGTCAGGAGATTTTGATCTGGACCGATTGTGGGATAGTAAGCATGAGGTATATCGGGAGCCCCTTCTACTTCTCCTTTACGGAAGCGGCAAAGGGGATGTCGATGATATCGCCCAATGCAGCCGTGAATGCTAATGGCACCGTGTTCTTCATGGATCGGGGAGCATTTTACACCTATACCGGAACGGCGCAGAGGCTTACCTGTCCCGTGCTGGGCACCGTGTTCGATGATTTCGATCTTGGGCAATCACACAAGGTGGTGGCTGGTTCCAATACGGATTTCTCCGAAGTTATTTGGATATATCCATCGGAGTCCGGTACCGGAGAAAACGACAAGTACGTGATCTACAATTATGGTGAGCAGATCTGGTATACCGGCACCTTCGTGCGCGGAGCATGGAGTGCCGCTTTTACAAAGAACTATCCTCTTGCTTCTTCGATACGCGAAAGATCTTTTGGAAATAATCCAATAACCACCAATACCAATGCCACTGAAAACCTTACCGTTACGGATGCGGATCATGGATTGACCGCGAACGATACGGTTATTTTCGACAACCTGTCTGCCGTGGGTGGCCTGGATGCGATTTTGCTAAATAACGAGCATACCGTCGTGTCGATAACGGATGCGGATACTTATACGGTTACGATTGCGGACACGGCTACGGCGGCTACGGGCGGTGGCCCCATAGGAGGGGCGACCTATCCTAACTACTTGTACAGCCATGAAAACGGACATGATGATGACGGGTCGGCCATGACCGCATACATCGAAACGGGCGATATCGACCTTGGCGAAGGTGATCAGTTCTGGTTCTTGAATCGAATTATACCCGATCTCCAATTCAGGAACGCCGATTCGAGTAACGAGGTCACGATCAGCTTGAATGGGCACAATTATCCCGGCGAGTCACAGTCCGAAATAGCTTCGGCTACGATCACATCCAGTACGGAGCAGTCATTCATACGTGGCAGGGCACGGCAGGTATCTATGAAGGTGCAAAGTACCGGAGCCGGATACGGTTGGCGTGTTGGTAACGTGAGATTGGACGGCAGAACGGATGGTAGACGATGACCATTAAATCTTATCAGTCATTGAATTCGGCTCCCGTCGAGTATGAGGAAAGAGACGAGAGTCTGTCTCGTAGGACTATTGAGCAGAATTTTCAGGACGTGGCAAGCGATATGCACGATGTAAAAACACAAAACGACAGGGATGGGTCGCTGTCATTACGGAAATATCAATTTCTGTTTCTTGGTGCCAGTAATGGCTGATGTCTTGAAGGTGTTGGGTCAGGTGGCCCCTGGAGACACGAATGACGCGGACTTGTATACCGTACCCGACGAGACACAGACTACGGTAAGTTCGATTGTTGCCTGCAATATTACGGGCAACACGCCAAACTTCAGGATTGCCATTCGTCCGTTGGATGCCGTCGTGGCGAACAAGCACTACATTTATTATGGCAAGGTAATGGCAGCTAACGACTCTGTTTTTACAATGATTGGTATAACCCTAAGCGATGGTGACGTGGTGACCGTAAGGTCTTCGGCAGCAGATGAAATAGCCTTCAGCATCTTCGGTGTAGAGACGAGCTAATGGCATTTGAAACATATGATAACATGTATTCTCCCGGTGGCATCATCGGCCTAGCTGATGGCGGTTATATACCGATGTACGCAGGTGGTGGTCAGGTGCCGATGGTACTGGTCAATGGCGAGTATATCCCTGCATATGGCTTTGGTGGCTTTCTCAGAAAATGGGGTGGAAAGCTTGCTCCGGTTGTGGGTGGGATTATTGGTGGTCCTGCAGGGGCGGCAATTGCAGGAGGTCTTGCTGGAGCTTTATTAAATAGACCTGAAGGTCGCAGTTTTGGGGATTCTCTAGGTGAGGGGATCATGTCCGGTATGCAGGCTTATGCCGGAGCCAAGACATTAGGTGGTTTTAAGGAGGGATGGAAAGGAGTACGGGATGCGGCGTCGAAAGAATGGGGTGCCGACATACCCGGATACGTGGGCTGGAGGCCGGAAGATCCTGGTTTTTTTGATAAGCTTCGAGGGGGAATTAGGGGAGTGGCGGAAGGGACGGACTGGAGAGGGCTTGCGGAAAAGTACGGGCCATTGTACGCCCAGGCCGAAAGTATGTCCGCTGGTCATTATGGCACCGGAGGCGGTGAGGACGCGGGGATGCGTCAGATGGCTGGGCCAGCAGGAAGAAGACAGGCTGAACGTGTAATGCCCGTAGGATCTCCAGAGTGGTCATCTCAGGGATTGTGGGGTTATACCGGCGGTGCTGCGGGTGGGCTTTATGCTAATCGTCACTTTGGTAGAAGAGCGATTCCAGGCTATCAGGAAGGTGGTGAATACGATGACGATAATGGTGAAGAAAATGGATATCGTCCCGTTCGTAGGAGACGTGCCTCTACCCGTAGGAGACGTGCCCCTGTTCGACAACCTCCCGCCAGAAGACTTCCACCTGCACCTATAGAGGATGATGAAGAGCAGGATTGGTTTGTTCCACCACCTCCTCCACCACCTGCTCCTCGTACTACGGCTGCAAAGGCACAGATTGGAACGGGACTGGCCGAAAAGTGGAAGGGTTTCCAGAAGAGACAGAAGGAACTAGAAGTACGAGAAAGAAAAGAAGTTGCTGCCAAGAAAAAGGTTGATGTTGCTAAGAAAGCTGTTGCCACCGCCAAGAAAGCCGTTACAAAAGAGAAAGATCCTGCGAAGCAAGCTGTTGCCAAGAAGAAGCTTGTAGCTGCTGAGAAACTTGTCACTAAGCATGTTGCCCAGAGAGATACTGCCGTGAAGATGAAGAAGGTCGGCACGGCAAAGGTTAAGGCTATAAAGGACAAGCTTCCGCCTAAACTGAAGAAGCAAGCTACTGCGATACAGAGAGAAGATTTTCCTCCTGACCGGATAAAGGAAATAGACAGGCTGGTAGCACTAGATGCACAGAGGATTGGTAGGGGCGAGCCTGAAGACATCGAAGACATTGAAGACAGGGAAATGCCATTCGTTCCACCCACGCCGCCTACTCCGGCAGTTCCTGCTCCCACTCCTCTTCCTCAACAGGTACAGGATATTCTTCCAGAAACAGCGGCGGCTGCACCACCTACTCCGCCTCCTGTTCCTGCTCCACCCGTATCACCCACGGCTGCGCCGGTTGCACCGCAAATTTATGATGATGATGGGGATGAAGAAGATTTCATGCCGCCGCCCGTGGAGCCGCGACGTAGAGTACGCACTGGGCCACCAGCCGAACGTACTGACATAGGGTCTATCAGAGAGGATGAGGATATGAGGGCGGTCGTTGCCGCACCTCCACCACCTCCAGCTTTACCGCAAATACAGGAACAAATCCCCCAGACTGCTGCTGCCGCGCCTGTGCCACCACCGCCACCGCAAATTTATGCTGACGAAGGGGAGGGTGGCGAAGGAGATTTCATACCACAACCTCCCTTTATACCGCCTCCACCACAGCCCGTGCCAGCACCTATAGTACCACCACCAGCCGTGCCTGACTGGCGAGATGAGGAAGAAGAAGACTTTGTAGAGCCAGAATATCCGATAGCTCCTCCGGTAGCACCACCACCCGTAGCCACGCCTACGGATACACAGCGAGCGGCCTTTGAAGCCGAACAGCGTCGTTATGCCGAAGAGGGGCCGGATGTAGCACCTCCGGTAGCACCTTCGGAGGTTGCGGCTCCTTCAATGGCTGATCGACAACGGGAAATGGCTGCACGAGAACAGGAAGCGGCATTGGCAACGGTAGGAGAATTTGATCCTGCTGATCTATCCGGTGAATTGCCAGATACGGTGTCGGGATATGTGCCGCCTCCAAGGCCCCTAGAGGACTGGCGAGATATTGAAGATGAGGAAGGAGCCGAATCGGATGCTGCCTATCAGAGAACCATTGATCCACTTCAGGAGAGAATAGATTTACGGCTGGCTGACGCGGGTTATCGGGAGCAGCAGGAGTTGAAGCTTCCCGAAGATTTGGGGCCGGGTGTGACCCCGGTTGGAGAGCCAGCCCCTATAGATTGGCGGGATCTAGAAGATCCTGAGTATGACCCATTTGGGGGGCAGACTGCACAAGAAGAACAGGCTGCAAGGGAGGCAGCGGCTGTACAGGCTGCATATGAAGCCAAATATGCAAAGGATGCACGGACACAGGCATCTACGACTGTGCCTGGAGAGGTAACTACGACTGCGACTGGACAGTTCACTCCGGCTGCGCCTGGAACCTATGAGATGCCAGCAGGATGGTTTGGCGGGCCTGCGGCAACAGCACCGGGAGGACCATTGCCGTCTCCGTTTGCAGGAGGATTGGATCCACGCACGGTTGATGTTTCCGGGCAGATGGCTTTTGTCGATGAATCTGCGGATTCATCCAAGATTGATGCTGCCAGGGCAAAGATGCTCAAACGAATGAATGCACCGCGTAAAGACGAGAGTTATGTGCCTGCGGATTCAAAAACCCCAACAAAGACATGGGGCACAGAGCCAGTGAAGGATCCGTATCCACCTCTTAAACCTCCGAAAACGGAAACAAAAGCAGAAGGTGGAATTATTGAAGAGGAATTCATGGATGAAGTTCCGGGTACTTCCATCCTTGATGAAGCTGACATGGAGGAGGCTCCGGGTACTTCCATTGATGAAATTCCAAATGAAATTCTTAATGTGATTACCGAAGCTATTCAAAGAATACTGGATCCGAATATTCCAACTACGCCGGAAGATCAACAGGCGGTTCTAAGCTTTCGAGAGGTCGTGAAAGACGAACCAGGGATATTTGAAGAGGTAATGCGAAGGGCTCAAAGTGGAATTGAAGTTGAAGCTCCACGCGAGATGCAAGTTGGCGGCTTGATTCCCGGCAACGGAGCCGGAATGGCCGATGACATCATTACCACGGCTGATGCCGGAACCCCCGAAGCACAGCAGGTAGCTCTTTCTTCGGGTGAATATGTTGTTCCCGCAGATGTGTTAAGTGGGTTAGGAGATGGCAATACCGATGCTGGAGTAAAAGTCATGGAGCAGTTACAGACGGATGTAAGAATGGCTAAAACGGGGTTTCCAGAACAACCTCCTCCAATTGATTTATCGGATGTCTTACCGGTTACCTATGGTGAACGATATGCCTAAAAAATATCATCGCTATCGACATGGTGGAGAAATAGAGATTCTAAGTTCTCCCAATGCTACGCTGAATCGTGATCTTGTTATCGAGAAAAGTGATCGTGATGCGAGGAGGGGGAACAGCAAACTCGAACGCTTCGGATATCAAGGTGGTGGGAGGATTCGTGGATTGGAGCGGGATCCTCGTAGTATGGGCAGTGAATTCAAGCGTTTGGGTGCAGGAATTAGGGAAGGTATTGCTGGTTTGATCGGAAAGCATGGCCCACCAATTAGGCTAGGTGACTCCGATTCCATGAGATTGAAATACACGGAGCTTCCTGAGTTGATGAGAGAGAGAATGCAGGATACCCCCGTGTCTCGCAGTCTGCGAGATATGTTGGAGAGAGAGAGAATGCAGGATCGTGTTCGGGGGCATCGGGCGAGACAGAGGAAGCCTCTCAGAACTTCCGTCGTAGGGAGGTTGAGAGAGGAAATAGAGAAGCTTGGGGGAAGAGAGACGTTACTGGAAGATATGACTCCGTATGAGAGACATAATACACGGCGACTTGAAGATATGTTAGAGTCTCCCAAAAAGATGGAATATTTACGTCGGCGATCCCCCATGCGGAGAGCTTATGGTGGCATAATCGGGCTACAGGCTGGCGGAAATGTACAACCTGGGGCTAACGCCCCACCGCAGTATCAAGGTTATGGTGCTCCTGCCCAGATACAGACGCGGCAGGAATTCCTGTCTCCAGAGGTTAGGCAGCCATATGCCCAGTTGACTCAGGGAATCATGGCGGCAGGAACCCGGCCACTTCAGCAATTTGGTCCAGGCGTTGCCGGTTTCACGCCAATGGAGGGTCTCGCTCAATCCGGCGTGTCTGCGTATGGCCAGGGAGCAGGGCCACAGGGCACCCAACAGGCACAATCGACCTTTGGTCAAGCGGCACGAGGTATAGGCAGTGTTCTTCCAGGGCAGCAAGCTATTGGTGCTCAGTATGGAGCCCTTGCTCCACAAGCATTTCAACAAGCGCAAGCAGGTGCTCTTGGCATGGGACAACTTGGTCAACGTGCTGAGTTACAAGGGCAACTTGCAGGTGCGGGCATGAGAACTACCGGCACGGAGGCACAACGACGACTCACTGGATTAGGTGGTGGCATGGCCGCCGCTGGACAGCAAGCGTTAGCTGCCCAGCAGGAATTTGGCGTTGGGCTGCCCTCTGAGGGGGGTCTTGGCGGTATAACGGGCATGGGCGCGGCGGCAGAGGCGGCGGGAACGAAAGCCGCTGGAGCCATGCGTGGTTTTGGGGAAACGGCAGCAGCACCAGAGATGTTGAAGAGTGCTAATCTCCAAGATTACATGTCCCAGTATGCGGGTGCCGTTACGGATCCCCAATTACGACAGCTTCAAGAATTCCAGAAAGAACAAGCACAGATGTTGGGGTCTGAAGCAGCCGGTGCGGGTGCTTTTGGAGGTTATCGTCAGGCTGTTCAACAGGGACAACAAGCTCAAGCTGCCTCTCAGCAAGCTGCCGACATCATTGGTACAGGACGGCAACAAGCATTCGAGAGCGCACAGCAAGCGTTTGAGAGGGATAGGGCTGCCAAGGCTGCTGGCCTTGGGCAGCAATTGTCGGCAGAGCAACAGGCAGCGGCCGCCGGTCAGCAAGGTATTCAGGCTCAAATGGCCGCACAGCAACAAGCTGCTCAAATGGCCGATGTTGGTGCAGGTCGTAAGCTACAGGGCTTGCAAGCTAGAATTGGTGCGGTTGGCCAGGGTGCTCAGTTTGGACTACAAGCTCAACAGCAGGGGTTTGGGGCCGCACAGGCTGGTACACAGCAGGCATTGGCTGCACGAGAGGCTGCTGGCCAGTTGGGCCAACAAGGTTTTGGTACTGCTGCAGACCTGATGCGAGGCCAGCAAGGAGCCTTGGGCGCTCAACTGGGTGCATATGGTCAACTTGCAGAAATAGGTGGTCAACAGGCGGCCTTGGGAGGACAACAACAGCAACAGCAATTCGAGAGACTCCGGCAGATGGAGCAAGCTGGAGTACGTCAACGTCAGTTGCAACAGGCTGGCTTGGACTACCAGCGTCAACAGTTCCAACAGAGACAACAATATCCACAACAGCAACTTGGCTGGATGGGCCAGATGTTAGGCTCACTGCCTTATCAGAATATCGTACAGCAAGGCGTTTATACTCCTCAAGCCGGACCCATGTCTGGTCTGATGGCGGCAGGGTTGGGAGCTAATGCGCTGTATAATGCACAGTTTGGACAGCCCGACCAGACCCTGGGCACTCGTGGCAGGCAAGAGGGGGGAGTTGAATAATGCCCATGATGCCGCAGGAGCAATTTGATATTGTTCGTAGCATGAGCCCGCCGCAGCAGCAGGAAGCTGCAATGGGTAAATATTTGTCTATTGGAATTTCTCCTCCTATTGCATTGTCCGTTATCGAAGAGGTTAGGATTCTTGGAGAGAAATTCGCTGCGGCCCAGGCCAAGGAAGCGAAGAAAGAAGAAGCCAGAATGCAAGGTGTTCCCGTAGATGCAACTGTTTTAGAGGAACGTCTTGCAGCAATGGAACAGGGAATACCCGGCGTTGATCCCAGTGCAGGTCAGAATATTCCTCCCGAACAAGCTGCCCTACTTCAGAATGGCATAGCAGGTGGACAGCCCATGGAACAGCCCATGGGACCACCCGTGGGAGCACCCATGGGACCACCCGTGGGAGCACCTATGGGACCACCCATGGAACAACAGATGGGACCACCGATGATGGCTGCCGGTGGTGGTTTGATTCCGGGCTATCAGAATGGTGGCAGGTACTCCAGGCGTAGGGGGTTATCAGCCCGTCCCCCAGGATGGCAACCGAAAGGAAGAGAAACAGGATGGCAACCGAAGAGTCTTTTCGAGATAATAGGTGGGGGAAGAGAACCAGTTGCATCGATGATGAGAGGGCCGCGGCTAACTGATCTGGAAAGAGTAGAAGCAATTGTGGAAGAAGAAGAGAAAAAGAAGGAAGAGTGGGCTAGACGGATGGAAGAAGGGAGGGCTGCGAGAGATCTGAAGATAGAAGCAGAACAGGCAGACTTGGATGAGGTTAGAGAAATTCTCGCTCTAGGAGAGGGGATGAATTTGAGTGAAGCGGGGATGGAGAGGAAATTCAAGTTAGCCCCAGGATACTTTGATGTTCTTTCCCAGCCAATATCCCCAGGAACAAGACTTGCCGAAACAGAAGAACCACCAGTTGTTGCAGACACGCCCGACGAATTGCCCGGTTCCCGAAGATTTGGGTATCAGCCACGTGGTACTTCGCCAGACGGCGTTGCAGGAGTAAGATTTGCCGGACAAGACATAACTCAAGATCAAGACCTTCTTCCAGGGATGCCGCCGCAGGAAGATCAAGACCTTCCTCCTACGACGGGACGGGGAATACTGGGGTCGTATATGGAAGGAATAGGTAGGGAGTTTGAGACGGCTACAGAGTATTCTCCAGAACAGCAACTTGTAGACGAGTTGAAGCTTATTGCAGAAGAGGGAGAATTAGCAAAATTACGGAGGATAGATTCGGCACTTGATCCAGGGCGTCAGTCCACTCTGGCTGAAATAGCTGAAATGGCAGCTTCCGGGGACGAACGTGCCCGGACGGCGACAGAAGGTAAGAGGAGGCAGCGAGATATTATTACGGATGCTGGGACCATGGTGGAAGAACAAAGGGCAGATGTAGAAGATATTCAGAGTAGACTTGAGGAATCCGGAGCAAAAACGAAAGGGCAAAAAGAGGATTGGTTTGAGAGGCGTAGAACCCTGACCGAAACACAGATTGACGCGACGAGGACAGCCGGAATTGCCGGTATCATTGGTGGAGATCCACGCAGGCGGGCTACTAAGTGGCTGCCATTAGTAGGACAGATTCACGATATGCAGAATGAATTGTATGAAAACGAGAAAGACAATATAGAGGATATCTGGGGGATCGAAAAAGAAGTGCTTGAAGGGGCTGAAGGCGCGGAAGAGGCAATCCGTGAGATGAGGACCAACCTTCTTAATACTAGGCAGGTAGGTGAAACGGAAATCTACAGAATTGCACAGGACGTGCTTGATAAGAGAGATATTTCCACGACGCGTAGGGGAACCATTCAAAGGGCCATGTACGAGAAGGATGTCGAGCAACTCAGGCTGATTTTATCTCAAGAATTGGTTGTCCAAGGCAATGATTTACGACTGGCAGAAGATGCGGTGACGAGAGCAACGGAGCCAGAGGGTCAGTTGTTGGACCGGATGGAGCGTATCCTCCCATCCTTGATGGGGGCAGAAGCACAACGTGCTCTGGCGACAGCCCAGGAATCGACAACTTTTAGCAATTTCCTGAACACCCCAGATGCGATTAATAACCTCACGGATTTATATCAAGAACGTCGGACCTTAACACAGATGAAGCTCAACCTATCTGATGATGAAAGAAAAGCCGAACTTGCGGAGATAGATCGGGAACTATTAGACATCTTGAATCTTCAGGCCAGACTCTTCGAGGGCCTGGCGCGTAGGCTTGGCACCGATGATTGGGGTGTCCCAACGGGGAGGACCAGACGAGAAGATGTCCTGACTGATACTCCGGGAGGTGATACAATAAACTTGGAAGATATGAATATGACTCCAGGTCAGATAAATGAGCAGCGAGATTTGATTGATCGTGAAAGGGATAAGCTTCTTCAGGCTGTAATTCCGTTTGAGACTTGGGGTGATAGTTATCTACCTCGAACACTTGGCACGGATTGAGGTAATCATCCATGCCGTTTCATGATCAAGGGCGTGGACAGCAAGGAGAACGTGTACGTTTGCCTGATGGCAGCTTCGTAAGACTGCCAGCAAACATATCCCCGGAAGAGCGCAACAACTTCATCCGCGATATGCGGGCTCGTTATGGGCTGGAGCCCTTTGAACCCACGACATCTCCTCCACCCACCGCTATTCCCGAACCTACTCCCGCTCCACCCCCGGCTATTCCCGAACGTGCTCCTGTTCCATCTGCAACACTTCCATGGGAAAGAGAGCCAACGAAGGCCGGTGTTGTAAAAGCTGGGCTGAAAGCCATCCCGATAGGAGTTCAGCAGGCGTATTACATGACAAAGCAGGGGGTTTTGGGTGCCTTTTCTCCCGACGTGGAAACGGAAGCTGAAAAGAAGGTACAACGCGATCTAGAAAACCTGATCCTGAAAATCGATCCTCTTTATCGGGAATCCCATTTGGTTCAGCTTGGCATGGGTCTTGGAACGATGGGAGGCATGTTTGCTCCGGCTTTGGTGCCGGGGGTGGGTTGGGGAGCCGCACTTGCTGCTTCGGGAATGATGGGCTTGGGCGAACAAACCTCACGTATGGCCAGACATGAAAGAGAAACCGGAGAGGACATAAGTCTCACCAAGGAATTGCTTGGCATGGGGATGGGTCTTGGCATTGGGTTCACTGAAATGGTGCCGATTGGAAGACTCGCTAAAAAAGCGAATCCGGTACTTCGTGCCTTCAAGGGAAGAGGTCTTGCCAAGAGTAGTGAAGAAATTGGTAAGGAGATCTTGGAAGAGGAAGTAAGGAGTAGGGGTGTGCGTGGTATTGTAGCATCTGCTGCAAGGCAAGCCGTCGAAGAAGCGATACAGGAAAGTGGTGCCGGGTTCGCTCAATCCGTCACGGCCCGTGCCCTTTACGATGATGATGCTCTCGTAGGTGCCGGTGCAGATGCCTTCAAGGAAGCCATTCTTGGTGGTGAAGTAGGTGCCATCGCGGATCTTTCGCTTGGTTTTGGTATGCGAGCCCTGGGCTTCAAGGGTCGTCGTCGTTATGAGCAATACAAGGCAGCGGGTTCTCTGATCGAAGGGTTTACCGAAGAAGGTAAGGCCGCTGGCACGATCACCGACGAACGAGCGTTCTGGAATATTGTCGGAACAAATCCCAAGCTTGATGACAATGGTGATGAAACCGGAGAATGGGAATTTATCGATCAATCCGAAGGGGCTGAATCAATAAGAGAAAGTGCTAAGTATGACGAAAATATTGGCATGTCGCCATTGAGGCTTCAAGCCGGACAATTTAGTGCGGAGGTAGTAAAGCGACTACAGCAACAACATGAAGAAGGCACGATAGATGATTCACAGTTGGATATTCAACTCAAGGAAGAAAAAATAAGAGCGGCAAAGAATTATGGATTGATTTTGGCTCTTGAAAATAGGCTCCAGACGCTGGATACCGGAATTGATCCGGGCCATATAATGCCGGAGGGTGGAACGGTTTCCGGCTTTGAAAGAGCCACTTCGGAAGAGGATACTGGCCCACAAGCAAAAATCATCAATTTTGCAAGAAGAGAAGCCAGGGAAAATCCTTCCACTTTTACTTCTCTGAAGAATTTAAGTGCAGCGGAAGCGGAAGTTTTGGAAGAAGCTTATGGTCCGGGGGCTGCAGAAGTCTATGTGGAGGAAATCAATCGTTTACAGCAGATAGTCGAAGAAGATAAACAGGCAGAGGTGATAAAAGCGACATACGAGGATCTTGTAGCAGCACGAGTAGCGGAAGATGAAGCGAAGAAGAGCCGGTTATCTTCCGATGGGCCGCCAGAAGTACCGGGTGTGCCAGAAGTACGGGCTGTGATTGATCCAATAGAGACAATTCTGACGAGTCTGCAATCACCGACAGAGCCGGTAACCAACGAAGAAGCCGACACCCTGGAGGATGCCTCCACCGCTACATTGGAATCCACCCCAACCGTCAGTATCGGGTATCTATATGATACAATTTGGAGTCAGTTGGCACCGTCGCGTGAATCTATTAAAGGAATTGCACAAGCTGAGATAAATAGTCAGTTAAAACCATCCGATAGAATCTTGACACGGTTAAAAAATAGTCGAAGACACCTTGAAGAACTGTCGGAATATATAAAGGAGAAAGGAGAGGAAGGGCGTAAAAACTGGAATCAAATGAGTACTGAGGCACAAGATTGGCTGAATTCTATCATGGGGACAAGATTAGATGTACGTCGATTGCAGGCTGCTCAATCCACGGTGGATAGACTGGAAGAAAGTACTATTCCTAACTATGAAAGGAGAATTGAGATACTGGAGGGGGAGCGTGGGAAATTAGAGAAGAGTCTTCAGGAGGCTTCCGAAGAGGATGAGCGTGTAAAACTCACCCATGAAATTGTCTTAAAACAAAACAGTATCGAGGAAGTAAAGTTAGAACTTGATGAATCGACAAAGCTTCTAATAGTGGAACGGGAGGTATTAAAATTTGGACAAGACAAGCCTGAACAAAGAAAGAGATACATACGCTCTATGTTGGAGGTTATGCCTACGGGTATGAGCCGGATTGATAGCCAGATAGCCGATATAGAGGAAGGATCCCCTCGCCAAGAGATCTTTGAGGAATCTGATGGATTTGGAGGGACATTAAGTAGTGATGTAGAAATACAGAAGGGTACCAACGAAACTCGTGACGCTGCATATCTAGAGGCCGTGAGGAGTGCCAAAGAGGATCAATGGTTCCCCCCCGGTACTGATACCAAAACGGGTGCCACCATTACACCGGAAGGCCAGCAAAGAGATTTTAGTGCTCTTCAAGAAAGGCTTCCGTGGGAATCCCAAAGAATTGCATTACGAAGATTTCAAGAATTATTTAATAATAATCCAGACTTGGAGTTATCCCCGGAAGAGGTTTCAAATTATATCACGGAAATCTTTGCCGGTGGTTTACAGGAGGGTTATGAAACAGTCTACGATTATTATACCAAAACTGTTGATGCTGGCGAGGATGCATGGCTATGGTCAGGTCGTGCAAGAATAGAGACTGAAGAAGAAGTTCGTGCTCGACTTACAGAAACCGAACCTGCAGAGATGACGAAAGAGGAGAGAGAGGAAAAAAGTCTTCGAGATTCTGTGGCCGAAGCTGAAAGGAAAAAGAATGAAGCACATAGTGAATGGATTAAACTGGAAAGGAAGAGGGAAGAGGATGAACTGCCTGCTCTAAAAACAGAAGCCCGTGCCAAGATACCTGAATATAAAACCTTGAGGAAGGCAGAAGACAATTATAAAAGGGCCGTAGGTAAGTTGAGAAAGGCAGGATATCAGTTAGGAACAGAACTTGTTGGTATTTCAAGCGAGGAAAAGAATCTTACAATTGAACTAGAGGTTGCTACAGAGAATTTGGCTGAATTTAGGGAAGATCCGGATGTCAAAGCTAGGATTGATGAGCAGGTGATGGCTTTGCGTAATGATGAGCAATTAGACGAAAATGATTTGGATAGGAGACTTGAGGAATTGGTGACTGCCAGGGAGACTGCCGTTTATAATCTTGGGGATTTTAGAAGAAGGGAATTTACCGAAAAATATCCACCTCGTGACACGCCTGTTACAAGTGCTACATCCCCCGAAGATGCTGCTGAAAAATTAGGGATTGCCGGGGTGCGGAATATCATGGTGGCATCAAGGCCAGCCGTAAGCACCGTGCAGATGGCGAAAGAATTCGCCAAAGGGAGAGGTGGCACTATACGTGTATTTCGGCTGAAAGAGACAGAAGATGAGCCCGTAGATCCAATCATTGAGCCAGAACTTTTCAATGAGGACGAGGTTGAACGCTTGGCAGGAAAATTGGTAGTCCTCGACCCCAAAACAAAAAAACCAAAGCCAAGAAAGAATCGTCTTACACCCGGAATGAAGGGTGAGTTTTTTGAGAAATTAAATACCCCGGAGGTTGCCTTACAAATAGGAGATGATGGCAATTACCGTGTTGTGAGTGGCATGAATATTTACATGGCCGCCAAGAGAGTAGGGCGCACGACCATTCATGCCAGAGAAGTTCCCAAGCCCCGGAGAGAGGCCCCTACGGAAGCTGCCAACAACGTGATGAAAGCAGTTTGGGATCTTCCCGCATTGCAGAGTCTTGGATTTTTCTTTGAGAAACATGCCACGGATCGTGGAGCGATACTTTATCCAGATACGGATTTCAGGAGTAGCAAAATACCTTTTACGGCACGAGAAGAGTTAATCTATATCCTGGGACAATTTAGAAAACATGATGCCAAGGTTACGAAGCTCATGCTTAGGGATGCCTTGGAGGTAATGGGTATCGGTGAGGTGAGCGGAGGCAAACTCGTGGTTGGAAAAGTGCCAAAGTCCGTGGATGGTAAAGTGGTTGAAGTTGATTTTGTAGACGCATTAATCTCCAATACGTTTGGCGAGGAAGCTACATTTGATTCCTTACTTAACAACGAAAGACTTCTTCTGCTGGATCGCATTCTCAGTAGTCCCGTGCAGGCCCGACAAACAAGCAGACAAAAACCCATCAGCGAGCGTTCCCCGGTAATTGTTGGTCAAGGCAGGACCATCCTAGAGCATATTCGTAATGCCGGGGAAGATGGTTTTTCCGTGGTTCGTGAGGGAGAGCCCGGTAGTCAAATGCATCAACTGGTAAATGATCTGCTGATCGGATGGCATGGCGAGGTGCGTGGCAAAGAAATAATTAGGGAATATAAAGAGGGCCAGCTAGAGCAATATAATGAAGTAATGGATGCAGCCAGTAATTATATTTTTTCCTTGGAAAGTGTCTTGGAGACTAGTCGAGACAAGAATCTCAGTAATTTTACCGTGAGTTTTAAATCTCCCGAACAACAACAACTTGAAGCGAAGGATCCGCCTGCAAGCGATGAAGAAATAAGTGACAGGATTACTGCCGATGACGCAGCCCGGACAATAAAAGAGGGAATGGAGAACGAAAGAGAAGGAGATGGTCCGAAGTGGAACAACAACGAAGAGGCGAGAATCGCGGAAGCCACGAGGGCAAAGAAGAGGGTTGACGCCTTCAAGGAAGCTCTTGTTAAACGTGCCAAGTTACTGTTTGGCGAGGAGAGGGGCGGGAAAATAGAGTTTGAGGTAGTAGCCTTTGCGGACAGTCTTTATGCGGATTATGTCGATAGATTGGCGGATAGGGGAAAGGTGGATGAGTCTGCCGCTTTCTTGGATACCTACACGGGCAGGATGGTCTTCCATATATCCATGCTTGAAGAACAGTATTCGGATTCTTACGAAAATCTGGATGATGTGCCTATTGAAATGATTGCTTCCAATGCGATGCTACACGAGGGCACACACTTACTGTTCCTGAAAGAAATGCTGTCTCCACGGCAGCTAGAAAGTCTGAAACGCTACGGTGAAAATTCTCGTGTACCCAAGGAAGTCAACGAGGATGCCTTTGCCAAGAATCTGACGTGGAGAGAATGGGTAGAAAGCCAGCCCATCTACAGGGATTTAGATGCAGAAAGTCTTACCGAAGAAACATCGGTCCAGATACTGGATGCTCTTGCCATGGGCACGATACCGGGATCCAAGACGGCTGGCGGAATAGGTTATATCAAGAGAGAGATTCTAGATAGAATCAAAATGATGTGGGGTGTTTCGAGAGAAGCCGACTTGCATTCGATCATGTCGGTATTCAATACGATACAGGATGCCACCGAAGTATCTCGTAGACTGGATGCCGTGGAAAAGAGCGAAGTAGGAAAAATACGGTATGCGGAACGTGCGGATCCCGAAGATCTACGCGAGTTGATGGAGGCACAAAAAAAGGGTGACACACAAAAAGCGGAAGAGATAGCCAAAAAGATTGCTCACTCTCGTATTGACGTGGTGGAGATAAGTCCTAGCCAGCAATTCATCAATCAGATGCGAGCACGTATAGAGCTTGGACAAGTACCGAAGGGAATCATATCCGCGCTGAATGGTGGCTCCGTTGCCGATGGCACCATTACAGCGGCATCGCTGAATGAATTCTTCAATATTCAAGATGGTAAACCTCCTTATCGGATGACTGGTCCCAGGATAAGGCAATTGGGCAGAACGAGAGCCACCGTGCCCAATTCGGACGATGATGAAATCCTTGCTAACATTGACGCGAGGCACGAGAAGGAAGGACGCGGCAAAAAAGAATCAGAGCAGGTGAATAAAAAGGCCATATTAAAGGCTCTCATAATTGAGGGGGAAAAAGGAGAACCTATCGATGAGGTAAATCCCAAAGCCATAAAGAAGGTCTGGCAATATAATTGGAAGATGCATCTCAGAAGAAAGCTCCTTGATAGGACATTGCCAATGGGGCTTTCAAGCTTGAGGGCGGAAGCCAGAAGGAAAGCTCTTGGTGAACTGGGAGAGGTAACTTCGATTACTGCCTGGAAGTATGCCCATAATGCTCAAAACTTCACCCCTGGCATCTGGAATCGTGGCCCCATCCGCCACGTAAATCCTGATAGCGATCAGTTTAGCGGGTACACGTTACCAGAGGATCAGACCGTTGTAATAGATGGTGTAACTTATGAGGCTAAAGCACTTGGTGACATCTTCAGACCTATCATGCTTGATGGAGATGCAGGCATAAAGATGGCCCATCAATTTGGAGAAGCATTAAGGGTGCTGGAAACTCACGACAGACTTCAGGCGGCACGATCCTACGCTGAATCACTAGCGTTGGGAGAGCCGCTACCGGCAAGGTTTGGTGGTCTTGTTGTGAACAAGAAGGGCCATATAAAACAGGTCAAGGTAAGGCAAAGTGTTTTAAAGACGCTTTCTGGATGGGCTCTGTTCCAGAAGGTCAAGGCCAGATCCCAGACAGCCGCCAACAAGGAACTGACACGAGCACTTTGGGAGGTTGGTGAATGGCAAAGACGTTTTGATAGGGTGCTTCCTCCAGGGCCACATGACAAAAGTGGAGAGAGCCAGCAGCAACGCTTGGATGGCCTTCAACAATCCAGGGCAGATATAGAATCGGCGGCAGAAAAAACACCAGACGGCATGGCCGCCAAGACCATAAAATTCTGGGATGAATTTCGGATATTCAATCACGTGATGATTGATTTCGCTTTTGATTCTGACCTCATTGATGCGAAGCGTAGGGATCTATATCAAAGCATATCGTTCATGCCTTTCTATCGTGACCAAACCGGATGGGGAGACGTGAGCATATTCATGAATCAGAACAGTCCGGAAATGCAAGACATAGCTGATAGGCAAAAGGATGCAAATAATCAGAATGTTTCTGGATGGGATGCGAAAGGCTCGCCGTTGATCGACAAGAATATCGAAGGATCATTTGCTCCTCTTGATCCCGATCTGGTTGGTAATATCCTCAAAAATGTTCAGTCATTGATCAGGGACTCGATGTGGAATGAAGCGGCCAACAGAACGACAGATGAAATGGTCGCGGCAACAGATCTTGAGAGTGGAGCACCCAGCCCGGAAGCTAGAGAGCAAATATTCCTCAATAAAATGAAAGATATTACCGAAGCGGAGAAAAATATTCTTGGCTTCACTGGCATTAAAGAAAATCCTCCAATCAATCCCGATACGAATGAACCATATGTTTTTGCTCGATATGACGAGAGTCTTACCGAAAGACAAGAAAAGACAATCATCAATAGCAGGGGGCTTTTAACACGGAAGGAGATATCAGATTTGGGATTTGAGGATCTTACCATAAGACTGAAGAAAAATGGCGAGTACCACTATTACCGTGTCATAGACGCACATATGGCCGAAGCCATAATGGCGGTTGGCGTAAGCCCAAGACAAACTCTTGAGAGATGGTTTGGGAAAGGTGGCATCGGGATGAGCGAGAAGTGGGCCACGAGGTCTGCGAAACTGCTTGTGGGTTCATCGGATCTCCTTCGTAAAGCCGTAACCCTGTCTCCGGTTTTCTGGGGAAAGAATGTTTTGAGAGATAGCTGGCAGGCGTCCGTCACCTTCGGACATGGTTGGGAAATTTCACGGAAGGCACTGAAGAATTTTTTCAATTGGGGATATTTTGGTGATGCGCCAAGCTCCCTGGAGCGAGGTGAACGCCTTGGTCTTGCCGTAGGTATCGACTTCAGAATGGCAAAAGAAGAAGCACACGAGAACATGCTCAAGCTTGTCAAGGAGGAAAACCTGAAGTGGGACACCCCGATGGATTTTGTTTTGAACTTCGTGTACTTCAGGCCACTCCGAAGGTTTCTCAAGCAGGGCATGGCGCAATCCGAAATTGCTACACGGCTGGCCGTTTATGATGTCTCCATGAGAGAGACGGGTGGAAATGAAGCAAAGTCGTTCACCCAGGCAATGGAAATCATCAACTTTGGACGCCGGGGTTCAAGCCCGATTTTCAGTGTCATAACAGCCCTGTCACCATTCATGAATGGTCGTATCCAAGGTCTTGATGTTACATGGAGAACGCATATCGGATCGGTAGATGTTCCGGGCCTTTATCCAGATGACGACAATCTTGTAATTCCCATGGAAGCCGTTTCACCTTCGTTGTTGCTGAAAAGTGGTGAAAGGATACCGTTGCCCAGCGACTACTCAAAGCTCACTCGTGGCAGTAACTGGCACAAACGTGCCGCACGGGCTTATGCAAGAGGCGGCCTCATCGCCATGGGCACTCTCATGTATTACTGGTGGATGTGGGACGAAGACGAATACAAAAATGCGCGAGAGGATGAAAAGAATAATAACTGGATCACGCCTTGGGGATGGAAGGTTCCTATTCCATTCGAGGTTGGAACCATATACAAGATGATTCCCGAACAGATATTTCGGTGGTTAAACAGCCAGGAACCAACCCATGATGTCAGGGATGTGAGGGAAGCGGCGAAGGATGCGATATACCAATCTTTGGGCCTTGATCTCAGACCACAACTATTCCGTAATATTTGGGATGCCTCCCGCAACATAGACAGATTTCAGAAAGACAACATCATTCCTCGTTATTGGGATGAAAGTCTTATGAGCAGCGAGCAAGTGAGAAACTCGACAAGCTTGGTCGCCACAGGCTTGGGCAAGACGATGGACAAGATACCCATCGTGAATTGGATGGATTGGATCACGTCTCCCATGAAATTGGAATACCTACTCAGACAACAGTTTGGGACCTTGGGTGCCTATGCGATAAATACCGCTGATGCAATTGCCGCATGGTCGCTGGGCATCAACCGTGCAGGCACTCCATACAACTGGGGTCTGACATCTCTTTTCAATCCACAGTTTGGCGCAGGAAAAATGGAGGGTATTCATCCTTTGGGAACCCCAGGATGGAACAGGATTCCATTGCTTGGCGATCTACTGTTTGATCCAAGAGAGGGTGGTGGATATCAAGAAGATTTCTATGAGCTAATCGAAACTCTTGATCATGTTGTTACGACATTGGGCCAGATGGAAACAGGAGGACGGGGGCGGGAGGAAGATGTAAGAGAGTGGAAAGAAAAGCATGAGATCATTCTGCGGAATCAACGTCGATTACGTCAGGTTGAAACTTATATGTCGGATTGGCGTGAAGAAAGAGATGCTTTCCTAGAGAGAACGGATCTATCCAGGGATGACGAAACACGTCTATTGATCAGGAAGTACGAGGAGCGTGACAGGGTGCTTGGTGTCTTGGTAGAGGAAGTCATGACTGATATCAAAAAGGATCGCGGATTTCTAGAATCATTACTTGGCAGAATAACGGAATAGTAAATGTCTATCAAAGAAATACTCATGGATGAACGTGGCACCCTAAGTGCTGCCAGAACATTTCTTTTCGGATCTCTCGTTTTTACGGGCAGCATCATTGTATTGGATTCGCTTATACTGGAAGTACCGGAAATCGCGTACACCCTTCTGGGCAGTCTTAACGTAGGTCTGCTTGCATGGGCGGGCGGGCCACGGGTGGCTCAGTATCTGGCTCCTCAGATAGGTGCGGCAGCAGCGGGTATAGCAAAAGCCATCAAGGCTCCCAGGCGTCCCGATCTATTGGACAAC
>Ga0114906_1000529_pt1 | contig 21339 bp, 6 predicted proteins | sample MalvirDeepMed_M9_FD_89687 | JGI IMG/M metagenome (GOLD analysis project Ga0114906, IMG submission 89687) | Marine viral communities from the Global Malaspina Expedition - Malaspina viral metaG DeepMed_M9 | ecosystem: Environmental > Aquatic > Marine > Oceanic | place: Mediterranean Sea...
AATCGACACTGCCGGCACATCAAAAGCATATGTAGCAGCCGCTGACGGCGCAGCACAAGACTTGACCACTAATCCCCCAACTTTCGACCGTGGCAATGGTGGCACTGAATCAACAGCTGCATCGCTCAAAGCCTGCATTGAGAGTGCGAATGGTCATAATGGCACAATTACTGTTACAAAAAACGCCGTCAGCGACGAGCTGACATTGACACAAGTTGTGCCCGGCACCGATGGAGAAACCACAATCACAGACAATGCTGACAACACGACAGTAACGAACTTTACCGGCGCTTCCGGCTTTTCCGGCGGAACAAATGGCGACACAGTTCAGTTGATTTCAGCAGGAAGCACAACTTACACGCTTACATCACATGCGGCAGGTGGAACAACAACCAGTGCCCATTCAACCTCGCCCACTTTCGCAACCGTCGCCGGAGATAACAATAGTACAGCTGCCAATATAGTAACGGCAGTCAATGCCCTTGATGATTTTACAGCGACTAGAACAGACAATGTCGTTACGATCACACAGGTCACACGCGGAACAGGCGGGAACACTACAATCACAATAGCTGAGACAGATACAGCCGGCCTCAGCAAAAGTAACTTCACCGGCGGATCCGTTGGAGACACAATCCAATTGATTTCAGCAGGAGGCACAACTTACACTCTGACTGCTCATTCTTCCGGCGGAACAACGACCAGCGCACACACTACTTCCCCAACGTTTGAAATAGATGCTGCTAGTGCCGCCAATACAGCCGCCAATATAGTGACGGCTGTAAACGCTCTTGATGATTTTACAGCGACTAGAACAAGTGGTCTTGTCATCATCACTCAAGTCACATCCGGAGAGTTAGGAAACACCACAATTACAATAACTGAAACCGGTACCACCGGTTTTTCATTAAATGGATCAGGCTTCAGCAATATTAACGTAACTTTAAGTGGCTTTGCCAACGGCGGCGCAAAAGATGTGAAAATTTATCCAGCAGATTCGAATTTAGCTGGAGTCAGAGAACCAGCTTTTCCAAAGGTCTTTGTTAACGAGGGCGTAAAAAGAGTAGTAAGCATTAAGAATATTCAGAATAAGACAGGGTCAATCGGTCAAGGAGCTACATCGACGGCCGTTACTTTAGGCAACTATTGGAAACTACATGAGATCGTCAAAATAGATGGTCCAAACAATCAGAAAAAATGGCTCGTAAACAACTATCTTACAGCACAAACATCATCTGAAAACCCATCTTTCCGTCGCACCAACCCACAGACTGATGGTATCAATATTGATTTTGCCCTTCCTTCCCGTCCAAGACAAAGGGCAATATTTGTCACCAGATTTTCTTCACCTGGCGATTTTACCACGATGACTAGAGGTTATTTAGATCCTATAGTAGAGGAATATAGCGCGTATAATGCTTTGCCATGGCGCTACCATTTCCAACTCAATAGTAGCGGCAGCGTATCAGATAGCGACCGTACATGGCGCGGGGCAACAACTCCATTTGGCAACACGCCTGTAACTTCTCCATCCTCTTTGGCTGGAGCAAAGGCATCCGCAATATTGACTATAGCGGACGGCGACGACACGACCTCCGGCCAATTCACAGAAGGTGAATATGTTAAAATGATCGCTACAGATGGCACAGTAGGAATATATATACTTTCTGATGCCGCTGAAACCGGAGCAGTCGCTTCAGGCACTGTTTTAGACGCAAGTTCTGATTTAGGAACTACCACTCCGGATGCTGCCCTGTTGGCTGCAGGTACTTGTATTGCTGTTAGAAATAACTTGAATACAAATTCACAAGCTGTTGTATTAAATGAATTTAAAGATACAATTTTATGCTCGACTTCACCATTAAAGGATAAAATCACAGCCGGCGCGTATGCTTCTGTAGCCGATGGTGCACAGTCAATCACATTCACTCAAGACAAGGCCGGAGCTGCCGGTAATACTGTAACGACCACAAATATCAGCCAGCTAACTGCAGCTGACTTCACCGGCGGCATAGATAGACTTAAAATAAACGATTACAGAATGAATATTCCCGTACATGTTGCACAGCATGTGACAACTTCTCAACATGTTTTGGAAGACTTTGCGGGTTTGAACGTCCTTTTGTCTAGACATTCGAGTCAATTTGGAATCGATTCTATTAGAGGTACTTTGCGAGAAGAAGATTATGGAGCTAAGGCTTCGTACCATAAGGTACACAGAAACACACTTAAACGACTAGAACTAACGCCCGCAGTAACGAATTTTGTAGCTCAGGCAACAGTAACTGTCAGCGACGGCGACGCCGTTACAGGTATGAGTGAAGCCCAAAAAATAATACTTATTTCAACTGACGGTACAACGAGAGTATATAGAATCGTCAACATCTCCGGCGCTGATAATTTCACAACTGGTGACGTATTGGAGGATGACAGTGATATAGGAAGCGGCACCGGTGCAGACGATGGCGATATTGCAGTTGTAGTTCAGGTTGGCGGGTGGGGCTTATACTCACAGAATGACTTTCTCGTCCAATTGAAGGCCGCGATTGAGCATAATAATGGACACAAAGGAAAAATTATAGTTTCTTCCGTTCCGGTGGAGGCTAATGGCAGTCAATCAATTACTTTGACACAAACATCTGATGCTACTAATCATTCCGCTGGCAACACTGCAATTACACATGACCTTGCTAATGTAACCGTTGCTGGAGTTTCCCCGACGACCTCTAACCAATTTACTGGCGGCGAAGATAATGGAGGCAAGCAGTATATAGTCACAACTGGTTCCACTCATGACAACGCTTACGTCCGACATTCAATTCCAAGAAATGATTTACAATATTCATGGATCACTGCTTCTGCTTTCTTGAGGCGAGATCCATTGGGAGTTGTCCCAACCGGAAGAAACTATGATGGCAAAGTAACAGCTTCGCTCAATTTGGGAAGTTTGAGTGAACCATATGTCGAAGCTCTTACATTTATTAGTAGAAGTGAGATTTGCAGCTTCCAATACTTAAGCGCCCGATATTGGTCACAACCATGGTATCAGACTGGCGAAAGAGAAGGCTCGGTCGGGCCATCAACATATACTCAAAGAATACCAGTAGATTTTGCCGGAATGAATTTTAATATATACGAACCTATTACGTCTTCCCTAGGCGCCGATTCTCGGAATTATGATACCGCCAGCATCAATACTTTGGGGTACCCTTCGGCGGTAGTAGGCGGCCATGGCGGAGGTACCGATACTCTCACCGACCACAATTATTTGAACCACATGCACCGGAACGTCGGCGACCATGACCATGGCTGGGCAGACGATCCTGTGTTTAATTATCCCACCTCAGACACCGACGGCGCAGGCACTCTTCTAAACGCAATCATCCTTCACAGACAAGGGCCATATGGTTGGCCTTCATGGAAACAGATAAGAGGCGCACAACATCCAATTGCGAGATACAATAGAAAAAACAATATTGTCCAATATGTCAAAAGAACTACGAACGCTGTACTTGAAACTAATACTCAAGACGCCGCCACTTATTTTCAAAGCCCTCATCTGGATGAAGTTACAGTCGCGCCAAAACCGGTTTACAAGGATACTATAATATCTTTCATCACTCCTCCAATTTCTAGTAGATATCAACCTATGATCCACGCTATACAAGATTACGATGGTTACGATATTGTACTCAAACATTCATATGGTGTCAACAAAAATCACACACCACACAGTGAATTGAATCGAAATATGACAACCCCATCCGTGGTCGGTACCCTATACGAACATTCCACTCTCAAGCCCCCTGAACGTATAGAGGTTTATGATCAGCTAACAGATGACATTGTAGGCAAGGATAAGGGTTCTTTTGGCTTGTATTACATGACTTATAGAGAAAATATATATCCGAAAGAGAAATTCACATATTTAGCTAAAACTCGAGGCCGTACAGATTATACAGAAGTTTCTAGTTCTAACCCAAAGCGTGATGAAAAAGGTATATGGACAAACAAAAAAATGGGCTTCCAAAGAACATTTTGGAAAGACAACCCTCTCTACCGCCGCGGCAGTGATCACATGACTGTGACAAATTCGATGGGATTCATTGAAGCTAATGAAGACAACGCGACCCGAACTTGCCCAGCTCTTAGTATCTGGCCTTTAGATGGTGAAGCTCCACCGGTACACGATGACCCCCCTCTGTATCCGGCAAATCACAGAAATCAATGGGTTGCAGGAGAACTTTTAGCTCCAAATTACAGTATTCTTGCTTGTATAGACGGCTTTCACTACGGCGGCAACCCGTCAATCACCTATTTTACGATGCCTCCGACTGCATCGCAACAGTATCTTTACATGGCTGGCGTCGCGAGCCGCTCGAAAGCGCAGAGTGACGGCGGCGGCCCTCCGGGAGGCTCCTTCAACGCCCAGGACGATGGCTGGAAATTTACGCATCATCATTTTTATAGAGCAGATGAATTTTCCGGGAATAAACCATGGTATGATTCATATGAGGAATATGCCAAAGATATCAGGGTTATGGCGAAAGATCACACGATAGTACCTGAGTTTAGAATTTCTGAGCATATGGATCACTATATTGATAACGGCTTCATTTTCAATAACAAATTTTTGACATTAGAGGGAGCTTATCCAGAAGTATCATCCAGCGCCGCCCACCCATCTGCTTCATATAATGACGATTTCTTTAAAACTTATTCTCATTCTGATTTTATGAAATACTTTGGAAAGATCTCTGCAGACTACAAAGAGCTGACCGCACCAACAAAAATGACTTTAACATGTCATGGAATCAAAAAACTGCTCCCATATCAAGGATTTTATCCCGTTCTTCGATGTGTGCAGCTTGGAAGCATGTTTTCTAGCTCCTTTGCTCCCTATATCAGTGGATCGGATATTTCAAGTATTAAAACTGGACCCGATGGAGGCACCGATAACAGTCTTTCAACAGGAACACCACATGGTGCGCAGACCCAAGCATTAATGCAACCATTTTTTGCACCCGGAATAATGTACAATACGATTAAAAGCGGTATAGCTGTTGATTGGCCAATGATCACTGGTTCTGCAGTGGGGTCCGTCGCCGGAATCTCGAGCTATAACTCTGTTTATTTATCAGGTTCAAGTGATAATGGTGAATTATTTACTTTTAGGATGCCTTTTGAAGCGTTAGTTGAGCCTCAGTCTTATATGCCTGTGTCTCAATCCGACGGCTCCGGCAAGTTATTGTATATCTGGCATAAAACTGGTTCTATGCCTAATGGCCCATGGTTTGATTTTCATGGAAAATATGATAATAAATATGGCTTAGCTATGCACAATTTTTTGGGAGAAGTACCAAGATTTTTCCTTGAAGATGAATCTTTTACAACTTTCACTTCAACACCAGAAAGCAAATTTCAGTCAATGAAATCTGGTTCAACTTATTTTATGGATGTAGAGCTTGCGAACACTCATGACTTTATCATGGCTGAGGGGCCTCGAAGAATTCAGAATCGACCCGCATCCGACCGACCTGCACTATGGGATTTTAGAGGCTCTATTTATGGACCTCCATGCCAGGTAACTCCTGAATCTACCTCAAGCCCCCGCGCTAGACTTTATCCGGATGGCAACAACGATGGTGGCACTAAATATTATAGCGAGAGAATAAACCAGATGGATCCTTCATTTGCTCCATTTACGCCGCCGCATTTTTATCAGAATGCCATCGCAAGACTTCGATTTTCGCCGCACCAAGCTATGGATATGTTAGAGGGTGAATCAAGAGTGTTCACTCTTGATGAAATACTATCTCGAGCTAAAATTGAGACTCAATATTCTGGAAGTGGCTTTGCAACGGATGATCTTCCTGATTTAGAAGGCGATACTGCCGGCCCGGGCCCGGGCCATTCCACGCGCACATGTGGATCTGGAAAATATATCTCTGAACTGTTAGACGCAGCAGAACGAGATCTTTATCCTGCCGGCCGCTACCGCATGAAACTTTCGTCATCTATGAACTTGTTTGGCAAATCCAGACTAAAAGTTGTAGAGTACGAGACACAGACCGGGATCACGTTAGGTGAGGGGTTCAAAACTTCTAAAGCAACAGATACTGGAGATTCTGCATTTGATGTATGGACAATTAGTACTAAATTTGAAACTCCAACTTTGAACTTTTCTGGCAGCAATGTTAAAAATCTTCTGGAAATCGTCACCGATTTGGACATCCTCGACCAAGGTCAATATGAATTCTCAGCTTCGGTCGGTACTCGTTGCATGTGGGGAGCTTATGGGGTAATTCCGTCAGGATCGGAAGGTTTATTCGTGCAGGTAAAAGAAAGTTTTCCAGACAAGCTTGTCGAGCCAGGTTCTACTACCGGCTCTTTGATGCAAGTTTGCGGCTTTAGAGAAGAAAAGCGTAGAGTTGGCTCTTTAGCCAAAGAGAAGATAATCTCTGAAGCCGTCCTCGCCGTTCCTTTTGTTGTAAGACACGATTCTAGAAGGTTTTTTAGAATTGATAACGCTCTTATCAAATATTTAAAAAATGATTTATCGGACACGGGTCGCAAGTCTATGGAAGCTGATAACTATACACCCGGATCCTCAATAAGAAATATGTATGAGACCTTACAAAATTACTATCTTCCGCCGCACATGGATTTCATAAATAATAGTGAAATAGATCCGTTTGTGATTTATGCATTCGAATTTAAACATAAGTTAGATCAACAAGATTTGTCTGATATTTGGCAAAATTTGATGCCAAAGATAGCAAAAAATCCGGAACAAGAAGAAATAACACTTTGTCATGATTTGACGCCTAACGAGTTTTTCTCTGGTCAGCCTCTTCCGGAAGACATCCAATGGATGGTATTCAAAGTTAAGAGAAAAGCAGAAAAGAGTTATTACAATGTAACTGCCGACACAGAAGACGATTCTCGTTTCAAATTTACGTTTCATCGTGGCGGTGAAAAAAAGGCCCCAATATATAGTTATAATTGGCCATATGATTTCTTTTCACTAGTTGAATTAGCTAAGATAGGAGCAGAAGTGAGGTTCGAACCTGCAAAAACAAGTAATATTGTTGCACCGAAAAAAATGGCGTACGAGATCAACCAATTCACTTCAGAACCAAAAATACATGAAGCGCTTGGAAGACAGGAGAAAAAGCTTGCGGGCGCCGCAAAGCGCGCCCTTCGTAAACAGCAAGAGAGCGTTTATCTTGAATACGGACGAATGGCGGAAACGGGAGACCCCGCGGAAGCTGCAGCCTTCGCCAACCGTAACAACCTTGATGCTTGGTACCGTCGCAGAGGACGCAACACCTATAAAAGAAGCCAAAAGAAATATTTTGGCACGCACCTCACAGATGAGGAACGGGCAGAGACCAGTGCTGCCGTCCGCGCGGAAATAGCTACTTATGGCGGCGTAGAATAACAATGGGCTTTTTTGATACAAAAGAAGAAGTCATCGACATCGAGTTAACTCAGTATGGTAAAAGTTTGCTTTCGCGCGGTAAATTTAGGCCATCTTTTTATGCTTTTTTTGACGATGACATTATCTATGATACAGCGTACGCTGGATTTCACGAAATTCAAAATGATAGTGAAGACAGAATCAAAAATAGGACACCACGTTCACACACACAACATGTTTTCGCCGGCCTCGAAGAAAACATATCCAAACTAACACCAGCAGAAGGCGCTATGGACGAGGAAGGAAATCCAGTGACAAAATTTGGGCCCGACGCCTTTGTCTTGCAACCATTAATAGAAAATGAATATGCATTAGGAATTCCAATTGGCCAATCGACTTTAGGTTCTGAATATGCTCCAGCATGGGAAGTTAATTATTTTCATGGCAAAGTGTCTGGCTCTCTCGATCACCTATCTGGTTCAAATTTAGCTTATTTCAGAATTCCGCAATTAGACTCTACCCTTACTTACGAAACATTTTTAGCTAAAATCGGTCCGGAAGGTAACCTGCTTACAGATTATATACCCGATAACTTGAAAAATTTGGTCATAGAAGAAGAAGATCCTGCAGAATTAGGAATTAATTTGGAAACAGGCATGTTAGATGAGTTAAAGCCTGGAGACACCTTTGTACAGGTCAAGCCAGATTTCTTATTGTTAGAAATTTTAGAACATAATGCCGATTTTTGGAAAGAGAATTATGATATTGAAGTGTACAAAATCAAAGAATCGGTAAATGCAAATAATCGAAAAGTGAAAGAACAACAACAACTATATTTTTTCAATCCCGATGTCGATTTCGAATTGACCCCTACTCATGTTGAATATTATTTTCATCTAAATGTTGACGAGGAGATCTCCTCAAAGTATTTTTGCGCTGCACAGGTTACAGAAACTCAAAAAAGAAGTATTATATCAGATGGACTCCGTGTTATAGATTGCCCAGATATGGATAGCACAAGAGACTTGTACAAGAAACCATTAGAAGACATTGAGGAGCCTTGCTAATGGCTACTTATCCTTTTCCTACACTTCCTTTGGTAAAGATCAGAAGAGTTTCCATTCACGGAAGCCCTCTAGGCGATCTACGTGAATCTCAGGTTTCTTTGGATCTTGTAATTCAAGGCCCAGCAACAGCAGCAGGTAACATGTTTGTATTTACACCGAACTTTGTCAAGAATTATAGAGTTTTAGTTTTACAAAATACAAAGCAGGGTATATCAAACTTTTACATGCAATTGCCGGCGAAAGAACTAGCTAACACAGTTGTACAAAATATATCTCAAGATCAGCATTTTCAACATAAAACACTTTCTATAGATTTAAATCAGATAAAACAATACGAGGAGGAACAACTCCGGATTTCCAAGCTCCAATCCGCGCCTCTTTACCGTCCAGAATTAGTGTTCAAAATCAATGGTGTCAATTCTTTTGAGATACCGGCCGATGCTGGAAAAACTGTTCTGACCGCGGAACAAGGTCCAAGCTTACAACATCTTAGTTACATGTTTCTTCCTTATTTGAGCAAGGACACAACAGTAGATGGCGAAAATCGAGTTTACGGAACGCCTTCGGTAGAAGTTATAATAAATGAAAATAGAATTGTTAAAGACGCACACATATACACTACTCATGAAGGAAAAGTGTATTCTGATGCGGTTTTTTACGCTCCACCACGCGCAGTCGGTCCCGGGAAATTTCCGCATAGCTCACACGAAAAAGAAGCCATAGCAGACGTCAGAGAACGCGGCCTAACTGAGCAAGAGGCTATGTTAATGTCTGGGTATGATTTTTCCGAAGCCGAAGATCTTGTCGACGAGTTCCAAGAAAACATACCATATCCTGGCTCAACTCAGAACGCAGACATCTCTCGAACGCCACCCTTGAGAACTTTACGCGTACCTAACACTGTTGTACATGATCTAAGAGTTCTCGATCAGCTTGGCATATCAGAATCAGATTTCTTAATCGATTCTTCCATTGAATCTCAGCCAGACACTGGGGCTAAGGCTTATTTTAGTGATATTTTCTTGTCTAGGGCTAATGATGCTGAACAATCCGTTAGGTACACTTTTTCAATTGATTTTAAAAAAATTGTTGAAGAAGCATCGTCTAATAAATGGCTGTTAAAAAATACAAACAATACTGCAGCAATTGACAATTCGACAAGAATACATTCTGTAAAAGTTTTTAGAAAAAAAGTCAACGGCAAAACAAGTGTTAATGAGTTGGGGATGCCATCTTTTAAAGATGTAGGCGACGATGAGGAGAAACCAACAATTGTAGGCATGATGCTAGATAGCAATGGTGCGCTTTTAGGGCAAGCAATTATAGAAACACCATTTTCAGATTCGGAAGAAGTTTCATCTACAGAAATCATTGCCGGCTCTATGTCCGAAATAAAACTCTCACTCACTAATAATGGCATAAGGACTTTCACTGGAGCCGATATGAAAATAAATACTCTTGGAGGGAAACATCAATATTATGCAACGGTTGAGGTCGAAGATGCTACTACAAAATATATCATAGATAGGGAACAAAGACTAAGCATAGCATTAAACAAAATGCATGAATATTCGAATTTGGCAGCAGGTTATGATTCAAAGACACAACAGAGCTATTATAATTCTGTTGCCTGTAAATTTAATAAAAGCTTTGCTACAAAATTCTCAGATTCTAGTATAAAAGAAGCGTTGAGAACATTTGTAGCAATAATGTCAGATCTTACCACAAGAACGGTAACTGTCGAAGAATATGTACCCAAACTTTGGAGTTTGATTAATCCTAATAATGGTACTTTAGAAAATATCGAAGCCGTTGTGAAACTTATTCAAGACTTTAAGAGTATTTTATCCAGACTTACCATGGTTCATGCAAAATCGACTCTTGCTGGTAATGAAGCTCCCTCAAAATTCAAGGCTAATGACGATATAGGTATACTTAAAATAACAAATTCGTTTGATCACGTTTATGACTCAGATTTTTCTAGAAACGATGGTTATATTTTTATGCCGTCAACAAACTCTGCAAATTTTAGCTTATCAAAAATAGAAACAAGTACTTTTGAGAGTTATATGCTTAAGCGTCATAATAATTTATTTAAAACCACCTCAGATTCATTAGTACTCTTCGATGTACAAGGAGATCCGGCTGACCCTTTTTCTGTCGATTTGTTAGGAGGCATGCTCTCACATGTAACTCCTTTTGCGGTAAAAATCAATGATAGGACGGTGCTTTTTGAAGGTGAAAGTACCGGCGAAGAACGTTACAATCCTATAAAATATAACCGAGTTTTTGCCGATATTATAAGCGAAGGTCTTGGCTTCGATGCTTCCGGCTTGGCCAGCGATACGGTCGCAACGCTGGAGATCGATGCGGCTCTTGTGCACCTTCGCGATAAACTGGTTACCATTTTTGGTGCATCAGGCCGCGGCGTCTCTGTTGAAAACTTCAGAAACCCTAATTTTAATTTCGGTGATGACTGTGATACTGCAGTTGGTTTTAAACGACGTTGGGAGGTTAAAGATAGTCACTTAGACGACAAAGTACCAGCTCCTAAAGATACAGATGAAGAAGAAAGATCAGAATTACAAAAGAGAATAAGAGACAGTGTAAAAGAAAGTCCACAAAATGCACTATTTGTGTTATTGAAAATACTTTTATCGAGCAGCAACGCTTCTTGGTTTGGAAAAAGTATTTTCGAAACAGATTTTAATTTGAATGCTAACACAAAAAGTGTGTTCAAATCTTACAATCTAGGATTAGGACGATGGGCGGGTGATACAGTTAATGAATTCAAGTCGTTGCCTAATTACACTAAGGCACTAATATCTCTTGTTACTTCTCCGGACCACGCCGAAGGTCAAGTAAACTATGATTTAAGCAAATTGATAGGACAACCCAGCACTCACATGGCTTGGTATTATGAAAATTTTATGAATATTGCAGAAATACAAGTATTGACTGGTTTTTCGTCTGGGCTCGAGACTGAAATAAGGAGTCCAATGTTTGCAAGAATGACCCCGGAAATGTTTTCTTCTTTTTCGCAAGGTCAGTATGTTTTATGCCGACTAAAAAGGTATGACAATATTGATTCTGGTATCTCAAACACTGAAGAACTTAAACTTTCAATTTATGATGAGTATTTCCTTTTACAGACTCCCGGACCGATCCAACCTTTACCTTCTTCTGCTACAGCCACCGCGGCCACCACAGCCACCACAACAAACACAGCCGCCGTCCCCAATATACCTGCGTATGATCCTATTAACACCTTTACATCGTTATATTGGCAATCGACCAAAGTTCATGAAAAAATTCAGCATTCTTTTAAAAATCACTGGAAAGGAAAATGGGGAAAATCAGTATCGGCAGCATCGGCCGTGGATGGAGAGGAGAAGAGGCTTGAATCAATGAAAAAAGCCATGGGAATCGCTCCGGACAAGGCCAAGGCTCAACCCAAAAAGGCAACTTCTTCATTTATGTCGTCACTTATGAAAGGCCTTAAACCTAGTAAAGGAGGTTGGGGCGGCTCGAAGAAAAACCAGCCAGGCGGCGCCTTGGCAAATTACCACGTGACCATGGCCGTGCGCAAAGAAATAGCGCGAAAGAAAGCTATGCAAGCCGGATCTGGTGGAACAGGCGGCGGAGCTGGTGGAACAGGTGGTTCTTCTGGCGGCGGATCTGGCGGCGGCTCCGGAGGTAGTTACTAATGCTCGTGGCGCTTCAAACCGTTAAGGGTTATATGCTCGAAAAGTCTTTCAAGAACGCCTTGCCCGGCCTGGGCATCTCCGTGGTCGATTACCTCATAGAAAACTATATGGCCACCAACTGGCTCGACGACGAGTTGGCTAGCGGCCAAACAGCCCGGAAGTTTCTTGAAGCAAACAATTATTGTAAAGTCGAGGACCACAAATCCTCTGGGACTGTCGTGACATGGAGGGATCTCCGATATGGCGTCGTCGCAGGCGGCCTCGCAGTCGAGTGTGCAGGCGGAACATCCTCCGACACCGGCGCCCTGGATTACGACGACGGTGACTGGGGCCAGGACGTGGGGGAGGGCGACCTCGCCAAAGGCCCTGCCGACGATGACTCCGGATCCACAGACACTTCCGGCAACACGGCACAAACGGGACAGTTGACCGACGAGCAAAAACCCGCGGTTAAACTTACAGTATGGGATGCTATACCACCTAAGTTTAACCCTGCGCTTCAGGAACTCCGGGCACTTATGGCCTGGGATCCGACAACTGCCTATTTTCCGCTTTTTGCAAATAATTATGGTAAATCAGCAAAACAGATGAAAATGTTCTTCAACGTTTTTTCTGAACATATTTCTTTGTTACCATCGGATGGTGTTTCCAGTTTAGAACCGCATTATTCCGGAGACCAGTATTGGTCCGCATGGGCCTACATGGCTACCGACGTTTTTCACAATCCGTACGGCTACATTGGTCAAAATGGCGACGGCCGTTCCGAAAAGGTCGCACAATTTGATATTATCAGGTTTGTTTTAGGAAAATATTGGGCCCGGGCAATTGATCCGGATGGGACGATTGCACCGCTCCACAAAGATCTATTTACCCAACCTATTGGCTCCATAGACAGTGGGATAGGCAAACACTATGATCGCTGGGTGGCTTCGCAGAAAGAAATAATGTCTTCAATTGCTCCGGATAGTATAGGCGCAACCACTCCTCAAGATCTGGTTTATGATTTCACTTTCCCAGTACTCGCCGGCGCCGACGTGATAGACGTAACCGAACAGACAACCCCGGCAGACTGGTACAATAAGGACAATTGGCTAACCCTTCCGGAACTAGACGATGGAACAGCCCGTAAACTACCTTACTCTATACAACGAATGGAAATAATCAACAATACCGGTGATCATAATCCAACTGCGCAACAACAAATATCACACGTAGCGTCAAAGGCAGGAAACGACATACCGTTTTTCCAACTTTTAGAGAGCCGAGTTGAAGTTGATAATCAATCCGATGAAACAAGATACAAATTTGATCATATTTTTGAATTTCCAATTCCATATTCAGAAGAAGAGTTAGTCGAAGAAGCTCCGTCAAAACCATTGTACGCCACAATAACCCCTATATACAACTTTTATCATGAGACTTATGAAACATACGTAACCAACACCGACTATATTTCCATGGATTGGCAACGTATCGAGAATCTTCTTCCTAACTTGTATTTAACGGCAATTGAACGTGGTTCTCATGATTCGTTTAGCGGCCAACAATTTTTAGGTGTTAGTAACGCCAATTTTTGGGGATCGTCAAATGCGCAGAACTACCCAGATGGCAGTTTAGATGAGATTAGAAACAATCATAAAGAATTTTTAACTTTAGACGGTAATATATCAGATATATTTGTTGATATTAGTAATACCGGTGCCACTGCAGCCAGTTCGCATAATGAAGGGAATATCATATCAAATAAGATTGGTGAAAGAGATACGCAGGATTATTTTACTGCGTGGACCCATGCTGCTTCGTCTATCAACCGCCAACATCCCACACTTGGCAATATCGCCTATCCTATGAGAAATCAAATTCTTTTACCTGAAGCTTCAGCTTGGTCTCAAAGTACTTATGACATTGAAGGTACACAAAAAATGTTCCCAATGATGATGGATGTGCGTTTTTCACCTTTTAAATCTCTTGGCGAGACTGGCACATTTCTCCCGGAAGATTCGGTGCTAGATGCCATGATGAACCCGTCAGACGAAACAAATCCAATGTGGTACGCATTCTTGAGGTGGATTATTAACGAAGGCGCACCAGATGCCGGCTATGGCGCCGATTATGTAAAAACCACTATGTGCCCTATGACTACCTTTAACCCAGAAAAAGCTATGGCTACAGACGTTGAACTTTTGGAATTTGATTTTTTTGAATTTCTTACATGGGCGACGTCGGACACTATTCGTAACGCCGTCAGCCCACTTACTGAAAAATTGGCCGGCACCCCAACACCTCCACCCGCCACAGTGATAATACCAGAAAGCTCTGATTCAAAATTAGCACAGGCAATGTATTATATACACCCATACAAGAAAGCCGCCGGCTCCGGCCAGGAACAAGATCGGACCACGCCATGGCGCGACACCATAAGTTCGTTTAAAACTAAGTTTGATCAAATAGTCAAGAAAAAAACTAGGAATTATATCGAAGTACTAGGAGGTAAAACGGCACCATTTGAAGTGCTCTTTTGGAAGATTTCGAAGTATGCAGTGCAAATGGAGGACAACGAATATGCAGGCGTCACAGCGGGCACAGCAACTCACCTAGCCAACTATTATTTTCCTAATATGCCAGGTGCAGATGAAATTAAACTTTTAGATTCGCAAGTTAAATATGATCAGGAATACATGTACAATATTAGTGCAATAACTATAGTGTTTGGTACGCAATACAACTATAGAAACATGAAAGAGTCTGTTAAGACACTGGCCACGACCGATGGCTCGAATCTGGAGATCTCTGGTGAATCTGCCGAAGACGAATCAAACGACGCTTCCATAGGCGCGATATTGGAGGCGTTAAATTTGACTGGAAACGCTGCAGCTGGTTTTGACATCAAAAATATTCCAAAAAACCAGCGAGTATTGTGGCCCAGCACAACCTCGATGAACCCGGCCCATGGCGGCGCCCATGATCCAGAAATTTGGGGAAAATATTTCTTATCTGGGGATCTCCATTCTATGGAGACAGATGACTACATCGGCTGGTTTACTAATTTTATGGATAACGCTACCACCGCACGAGATAATATCTACCCTCATCACTTTGCACCTTATCATCCGGGCGAGCCTATGAGCATTCTTACTGGAATCAATGGGTGGAATAATCCCGATATTATAAACCCTGATTCGCCTAGATTTGATAATGTGATGACCCCAATTACAAATTATTCATTTACAGTTGACATTATTTCTCGTCCATCTGTCAAAGTAATGGAAGTTCCGTATTACTCGCTCACATCAAGAATAGTCGACCGCCCACCGATACCTCCAATCCCCGACATTGTTCCTTATATGGGCGTCAATGATACGTTTTTGATAAGTCTAGATTCCGGCACTGGCAGAGTTGAAGAAGAAGCTATAGCCCTGATCCCCTCTGATGATGTACCCATCGAAAAACAAGTGATTGCTCAAAAAGCAGGATTTCCACCCATTTATGAATTTAGATCGGACGATCCAGCAGCGCATTTTGAGATTTTTAGAATTGATAAACCAGAATCAGAAGAAGAGATAAACTCTAATGAAGTATTACAATATTATCCGCCGACATCATATCAAAGTTTTGCATATAGTTCATTTTACAAAAGAATCTCGCCTGATCGCGCGAGTTCTGCGTCTGTGCGTGAGAAAATACAACCAAATAAAAAGTATTATTACACATTCAGGGCAACAGATGTACATGAAAACATATCTAACCCATCTTCTGTGTATGAAATAAGGATAGTGGATGATGGCGGAACGGTTTATATGGAGACGAATATATATAACTTTGAAATACCTGAAAATACAAATGTAAAAAGTGCGAGAAAATATATTAACATTGTTCCGACCATGGAACAAACAATACATGCTGACAGTTCTTCTGACCCACCCAGTTTGGGCATAGTGGGTAGTGCTAGTTCTATTTTTAATGAAGGCGACACATTCAAGATTAGGTTGACTTCGAAACAATCAGGCAAAAAGCTTGATTTGAATATCAATTTCAACACAAAAGACATACCGACAGGCTCGTAGCCGCTTTATGCGTGATTTTTATAACAAATTGGACTACTTATATCAATAAAGAAATGTTAAAAAAAAAGTAAAAACTATTTATAATTGAAACGGAGATTTGAAAATGGCTTTTTTAGACAATAGTGGTGATATAATACTTGATGCTGTTTTGACCGATACCGGTCGTATGCGTCTAGCTACGGGAAACTTTGATATTGCTTATTACGGTTTTGGAGACGATGAAATCAATTATGCTCTTTACAGAAATGCGAATCATAGCAGCGGCGCCCATCCAAGTGGCTCCGCATATTACGATTTAGATATCCTTCAAACACCAATCTTAGAAGCGTTTACGGACAACGCTGCGAATCTTAAATCAAGGCTGGTCACGTATACAGGCTTGACTCATCTAAATCTTCCTATTTTGAAGCTCAATGAGTCGGACCCCATGAATAAAAGAAATGCTGCAGCGAACACGGGCGAAGCCCCAAATAAATTTGTTGTTACAGCAGACGCGGAAACATCTCGCAGTTTTCAAAATTCAACACGCCCGGGCCTGCACAGACCTTCGAACGGCATGATAAAGGGCGTTGGCGCAGACATGACTGAAGTAATAAAGATCGATCAAGGGCTTGACACTGACGTGCCAACGCCAACAACACCGCTAGAAGATGAGCTGACGGAGACGAGCTACACAATTCAAATAGATAATCGTTTGGGTAGAATCACGACTGCGACGAAAACACCGGCGCCTAAGATTTTTACCGACGATGATAACATAGCAAACTATAGGGTCGCTAGCCTGACTGATAATACCTTCGTGTACAACAACACCTTCAAGCAACTAGTACCGGAACAGGGTCAAGTGGTTAAAGGTCCGCGCGGGACAACCCTCGCCTTCTCCATCGAGGCCTCCCAGGAAATTCAGAATAGTAATGATCTTTTTCAGAAAATGGGTAACATGGATGCAACATGGACAGAGTTGCCCTCGGCCGGCGGCGACGACGGCACTACAGCAGCTAGCAATGCAGCAAGTATTTATTATATTGATACGATTGTTAGAGTGAGAGGGGTTACAACAGGGTACAAAATAGATATCCCAGTTAGATTTGTTAAATTAGCATCAGCAAGAGCTTTGTAAAAATAAGGTAAAATAATATGGCACAACAACTCAATAAAATGCAGGCAGACAACATCAAAGCTACGAGAACTTTGATTCATGAAGCAATACCTCTTACGGGTTCTATTGTCTCCGGAACTTATGCAAATGCATCACATGCAAGTTTGCAAGAAAACATTCGAGATTTTTCACACGGCATGTTTCAGTCCGTTTATGACTATCCTTATTTAAGCTCGTCTGCAAACCATCTTTTTGACATTACTTTTGGTTATTCTGCAAATTCTCCGTTTTCTGGTTCTACCTCGGTCTCTCCAAGCGCCGGCGCAGCAGCAATGGCTTTCAACGGAGTAGTACAACAAGAAAAGAAAATCAACATATACAATCAAATGGCTCAAATATTGATGGGTCACGATGAAGTAGGCGCAATTAAAGATTTTCAGCTTCCGGACGGTACAAAAATCCATGAAGCGTTTTTTATCAATTTTTCTCGCCTGTTGACCAAAGATGAAATTAAAAAGGGTTCCTTTACTCTTAAGCTAGGAAAAGGCTCTGTAAGTTCTTCTTTCAGATCTCATCATCAAGCGCGTAACGACAGTGTTCCCAATGATACATTTTATGATCTTGAAGTGATTAAGAGACAGTCACCAGCGTCTGGCCAGATCGACTTGTTTTATACAGATTCTCCGGCCGGCGAATACGCTGTACTTTCAGGGTCAACAAGTAAAAATAGTGCAGGTCTGCTTTTTTATCAAGCAGGTATAGCGGTGCTATCAGCAAGTCTTCTTATTTTCCCATCAGGCTCAGGTCACCCGACAAGAGCTGGATTTCACGGAAACCTCCATCATTTTTTGTCTGCATCTGATTTAGGTCCTCAGACAGCTTTTACAAATCATACAGTCAAATCTGTTCTGACTGGCTCGACTATCAAAAATTGTGTTAACCAACTTAGGCAAAGATTTTATAGCGTAGACTTCAATAACACTATAGAACTGCACTCTACAAAATATTTCTGCAGGGCCCAACATAATCAGTTCAATTATAGCGCGAATCCAACATATTTGGACGGCAGCAAGATCAGAGTAAAAACTTCTACTTTTGATCAGCCGGTATCTTATATTACGACAGTTGGTTTATACTCCGCAGACCGTGAATTAGTCGCCGTCGCCAAGTTATCAGAGCCGATCAAGAAAACACCAGACAACGATTTGTCTATCACAGTAAGGTTGGATTACTAGGGTAAGGAATAGTAGGAAATGCACCAATGCCATATTATCGGTTCTCTAAAGATGATATTTTCTACAACCAAATAGAGACTTATCCTAAGTCTGTATTTTTCATTTACAGTGGCAGTATTTTTTATAACAATATGCCAACTAGACGTGGTACTCACGAAATTGTTGGCGAGACTATTATAAAGAATTCAGATGTCCCAAATGTTCCTACTGGCTTTACTAGCTTATATGAAATGAACGTTGATAGAAACCGTCTGCGTCATACATGGGACTATGCTTTAAGTCCCGCTGAAAATGAAGCTGCTGGAAATATCAAAGCTATTATACACCCATTTGCAACCAAAGCTGGTGGCCTATCCACATTTAAAACAATGACGTCCGGCGACCTCAATAAATTAAGTTACGGGGATACGTTGACAGGTAGTTTTGCATACCCACTGTCAGCTAGTATACAAAGAGAATATTATAGTTTGGACCCATCTGTGCATGTGGAAGGAGATTCAGATTCTGTTAGGAAGCAACCTTTAAATACGAGGATTCCTGTGCATGATAAACCAGAACTCTTGAACAACAGGTTCGTCAATCATCAAGAAAACCATTCTAATCGCCCGAATAAGCCAGCTGTTATGACTACCGTACCTGTCATATACTCTCATTTGGATGCACTTAGAAACGTTTTAGACTCTTACACGTATTTGAGCCCTCATTATGCATATGAATTTGGCGATTATGGCATAACCAAGAGTACGCAAGAGTTAAACCTTATTAGTATTCCCTCTATTTTTTATGGTTCGTCTATTAGAAAAGGCAGTGTAGATCTTAAGTTTTACGTTTCCGGCACACTTATAGCACAATGTATAGATAAAAAGAAAAATGGGGAACTGATTGAAGTAACCGGTTCCCGAACTGGTAGTGTTGCAGGTGTGATTTTGTATAACGAAGGATTTATTTTATTGACCGGCAGCTGGGATTTGACCAACCGAAACGATACGAATACAACAGATCCTAAATCACCTGTAATTCCAGGCACTAATGAGTCTGCTTATCCTAGATCTCCGCATACAGAATTATATGAACCTCACCGCATAGACACTGCAGAACCGGCCGTTGGTACACCGTCGACGTTTAACCTGACTGCACCAAAGTGGACTTACTTTGGTACCGGTATTGAACGTTCAGGCTCGGGCCCGAACAGGATCGACGCTGCCGGGAACTATCAAACTGGCTATGGTACAATGGCCACAGGTTCGTTGCCTACGTTTCACCTCCCATCTTCTAGTTTTTCTCTTGAGTTTGAAGGCGTAAATCGTGTCCCTGTAATGACCATGCTTGCTCATGCTCCAATTGGAGAATTGAATCATTCTAACAATCCGACATTTATTAAAGCTCATGGAGGGTTTATGAATCGAGGCCGCGCGCGCATAATGATCGATATTATAGAGGGGGCACTCAAGGACCCGGGTACCGTTGATATTTGGGCGACCTTGTTGAATGGTAAGACGATTACTTTTGCTGATGCTGCTGGCAACACGTATTCCGCTACCCTGGACTCCTCCAAATCGCCGCATTATTCGACCGCTACAAAGATTTATACCAAGGGTATCGCCGGCTACTATCGCCTCATTCAGCTCGCAGAGTTCACGCACTCTTTAGCACTATCGATAGTTCAGGCGATAAAATACGGTGTCACTTCTGAAGTAAAGGATACACCAGATGGAAGCGCTCTACTTCGAATGAAAATTGAACCAACCGCGGAAACCCTGGAAACGACGCACATACACACCCGCGAACCTAGGATCGATCTCACACAGCTTGATACTGGCGCGTCAGGCGACACTACGCCAGGAGGTACATTGAAGGCCGCGACACGTACTGTTAACGGCCGTACATGGAATTTTATTGACTTTAAAAAAGCAGGTAGCGCACGAGATGGCATAAACTTACAAGATGCTAGTTTTACAGGTGGAGCTGCCATACCGATAAAATCTTCAGGCTCTCTTTGGCCGGTTGAGTCTGGCTCAACGAGTTATATTCAAGGTAAGGAGTATCCTATCAAAAATACTGTTAGTAGCTCTTATGCTAATCATACTGCTAGCTTTAAGAAGCAGACTTTTATTTCTAAAATTGGCATATACGATAAAGAAAGGAATCTGATTGGAATTGCAAAACTAGCAAATCCTGTTAAAAAAACTGAAGAACGAGATTTCACGTTTAAATTGAAGCTTGATTTTTGATATAATAGAGAGATGATATTAGGATTAGATTTGTCCACATCTATAAGCGGGGCAACAATACTTGATTCCAAAGGGAAGATGATTTATAATGAATCTTGGGATTTGAGAAATAAGAAAACTTTCCCCGATTTGTTTTCGAAAGTTGATGAAGTCAAAATTAAAATTGGCGAGCTGATAAATACATACGGAAATCCTGATAAAATTTATATTGAGAAGACTTTGCAGGCATTTAGGCCCGGATTCTCATCAGCAAAAATCTTGTCGATGCTGGTGCAATTTAATGGTATAATATCTTACATCTGCTATGAACAATATAAGAAAATGCCAGAATATATTGCAGCTTTCACAAGCAGAAAAGCCTGTGGCATAAAAGTTCCACGTGGAGAAAATGCAAAAGAAGTTGTTTTGAATTATGTTCTTGACAAAGAGCCTAATTTTGTGGTAGAGTATACTAGATTCGGAAATCCAAAACCTGGAACGTATGACAAATCCGATTCTTATGTAGTTGCAAAA
>Ga0114906_1000539_pt1 | contig 21104 bp, 24 predicted proteins | sample MalvirDeepMed_M9_FD_89687 | JGI IMG/M metagenome (GOLD analysis project Ga0114906, IMG submission 89687) | Marine viral communities from the Global Malaspina Expedition - Malaspina viral metaG DeepMed_M9 | ecosystem: Environmental > Aquatic > Marine > Oceanic | place: Mediterranean Sea...
GAACTAGCGACACGAGCTCTCGATTTGAACAACAGATTGTTAATAGATCCTCAAAATATAACTGAAGAAGATGCCGCTTCTATTGCTATCCCAAATATCACAGGTGCCACAGAACTACAGAGGTACCATCCTTCTGATATTGTTGATCAAATAAGGCTAGTGTTACGGCCCAATCAATCTGATATCGTAGAGGCCGATAGAGACAGGCTCCATAATAGCAATGAAAATGTTCTTGATTTAGAGGGTATGCTCGTTACCCAAGGCCAGAGAGACAGCCTAGGGGAACTTGTGTCATTGGCCGAAAACGATTCGCCCATAAGTATTGATCAGCTAAGATTCTGGGTCAATCGTGTGTTCGATGGAGGTGTGTATAAGGCTGGCGGCCCGAACGCAAAGGCGATGAGCTGGGAAATGGACGAGGCAGGGAACCCAGATTCCAGACTTGCGATACGAAGTAAGCCTAAGACTTCCACTACAAAAAATGAGGCCCGATTTTCCAAGAAGGCAAAGGACGACGTTTTATCTGACATTATTGGTTTCCCCGCTCTTACAAGAATCGCATATAGGATTGATGACACAAAACAAAATAAAAATACTGATCCAGGGTTCGAGGATCTCTCTCCGTGGGTAAGCGATTTCGAAACATTAGAGATTATTCAAGAGCTTGTCGATGAAAATAATCCCAAGATTCAAGCAATTCCCGTAGACTTAGCAAGGAGAGCATTGAAGAGTAGGAAAATCAATCGGGATTTCGATGAATTTGTCGGAGAGACGCTTAGGATTGACCCCAAAGATGTCAAATGGCAAAGCCTCCTAAATAGCGAAAAGCAGGCAGTTATAGCTCGTATATTGAGCATACCGATTCAGGGAATAGAGGGTGCCCGATACAGCGATGTTAGCGTTGTTCCACCGAAAGCGGGCAGGGCCATTCTCGTTACACTGGCCACCCAAGGAAGCAAGGCCACCCCGCAACAAGTATTGCCGGACGGCACGTTGTCAGGCACCAGAAAAAGATACCATTTCTTAAAGTTTCCAATCGGCACCTCTAAAAAAAGATCGACCCGTATCAACAATCTTACGAGCAATATAAATAAAAACCTGGGATTAAATTTAGATGTCGAGGATGTGGCCAGCTACATAGAACGAGCCGTTGACTCCGGGACTTTGAAATATTCGAATCCAAAGCTGAAGACCAAAGTTGAAATTAACCGTAACCCCACTGACAACCTTCCCGTTCCTACAAGAGAGTGGTCAGAGATAGATCGCATCAGGCGAGAGTTGACAGAAGAGGGTTCCCCCCGAAGTGAAAGACAATTAGACCAAGACGCCGAAAGTCTTTTCAATCAGAAAGTACGTTTCGATAGGGCCGCAGAGTTGGCTATTGAAGAATTTTCCGAGATAGGTGTCCCTGAAACTGGAATCAAGGTTGCGGTTGGGTTTAATACTACTTATGCACAAAACGAGGAGATTACAAAACATCCAAACGTTATTATAGATAATAAAATGAGGGAGGACGCTCCAGTAGCTACGCTCACGGGCCACGGGAACCAGCTAGTATTTAATTTATCTCAGCTAGAGAGTAAGTATCCCGATGGCATAAACGCTCCTATCGAAGTTCTTATGAGGGACGCTGGTCTTCATGTAAGAATGCATCTTTATTACATAAGAGACATTCTCACCGATGCAGAGCTACTTGCACTAAAAAGATACAGCAAACAGGCTTTAGTACCCCTCGAACTTTTACCGAAAGAGCTACTTGTCGAGATAGAAAAGGGTCGTACTCGTCCAACTTGGCGTGGGTTTGTCGATTGGATATACGAAGGTCAAAACAAGAGCGAACTTGAATTGGAAGAAGAAACCGGGGTCCGTATCCTCACTGCCCTTGCTCAAGATCTAGTGCCAGCGTCTCAGGTGTCCGGTACGATAGCTAAAATAAAAAGAAATGTAAGGGCCGGAATCGAAAAAATTATCGGTATAACAAGATCTACCGATCTCCTTTCCGTTATGCGAATTAATCAAAAAATTCATACGGGAGAGCTGGATCAGCGTTTAAGGGATCGGGTTGCAGGAAAGAGGGGAGAACCCTCAAGTCGATTCTTTATGGCGGCCACGAAGGAACAACGTAAGAGGTTGATGAAGGCTGCGGGGAAGGCGACGGACGATGAGATGGTGGCCCTTGCCAATGAAATAGCTAGGTCAAAGGAAGAAAGAGTAGACCCTCCGCCGTTCGATGCGAGTCGTGCACTGATAAATGAATTCAGGGCACGTAAGGAGGTCGATGAAACTCCTGGAACCTATCTTTCGGTCCTTAATATTGACGCTATTAATAATGGAGACGTAGCACCTGAAGCTTTGGATATATATTTAGGAGTTGAGGATGGTAGCGTTAAGCCACCCAAGATGATCTCTGAACTCAGAGAATTTAGGGACAAGGGCAGGAAGCGAACATATACGAAAGCAGAAGAGTTCTTCGATGCTGCCTATGAAGAATATGTTCAAAAGCCTACCATGGAGTTTGGTCAGCAAATTCTGCTCAACACAAACCCTGCAATGGTGAAGCCTGATGGTTCTTTCATTGAGAGCGAACCCCAGCTGGTAGACCAGTTGAATTATGGGATGATAAAGACAGCCGTTTGGAACATGTTAGACGAGCATTTGCCCATGGTTTCTCATTCAGTATTAAATGATCTCCGTATGGCGGGTAACCTAAAAACCCAAAGGGCAGCATACAAAGTAGAGGGAAATGATATTCGACAAAGCATGGTGCTAGTTGCCCTAAGAACGTCTCTGCAGGGGTCGTCTTTGGCGGACATTGCTCTACGCTCCGGTGCTATTGAGTACACATACAAGGGTGGGCATCAAGCCAAGCAGGAAACTGACGACTACACCCCTAAAGGTATGCTTGAATTTTTCGCGCCGTGGATGGACCTCGATCCTGACGCAAAAGATATAACAATCATCACCGGATATATGTTCGACAAGCGTGTGTTGGAGATATTTGAAAAGCTTCAGGCAGAACAACTCAAGCTAGATCAGTTGGATGCTCAAATAAGAAGGGCGAAAAATCCTGATCGAATACAAAAATTGGAAGAAGAACGCCTCGAACTTTCTCTTAAGGTTCTCCTCCTAAAAGAAAAATACAATGATACGAACCCCCTTATGGACAAGGAAACGGGCGAGGACAAGCCGTGGAAGCATAGAAGGTCAGAGGAGGACATTAAGTCCGGTAAGGTGGCCGAGAATGTTGCGGCCATAGAATCGTCAGATAACGATTTGTCCAAGACAATGGTTCAATTTGCAAAAGACTATCGAGAGTTTAATTATTGGTTGGTTAAGTACGCTTTTGACACGGGACAAATAACTCCAGAAGAAAAAGCATTATACCAAGAACTGCAACACGTTCCATTCTACGTAGGCAGGGCAGAAAGCGAATGGCATTTTCAGTCTCTTTGGAAGAACTCGCTATTAGACCAGCCAGAGAGCCGTGATAGAGTGAGGGGGGGCATAGGTCAAGCAATAAAGGGTTCCCCCAACTTCCTGACTGGAGATATAGCTGGTAGCTTGGTAAAAAATGTTCAGGCCACAGGTAAAAATGGGGGAACAAATATTACGGGCACCATGGTAATACGTGATGCACTGGACAATGGGGTGGCAATGGAAATAGGCCATGTCCCAGATCATTTGAAAGATAGGAGAGAGCTATTACAAAGAACTGTCAAATCGGATGATTACAAGGATTATACCGATGTTAGAAAGGCTGTGGTGGATAAGCAGTTAAAGAATGTCAGGAATGAGATTAAGGGAATTCAAAAAAAGATAAGAGCCAATGAACGCGAGGCAGACAGGAGGGCTTATCCCAAATTGCATTTTGTAGTCAAGGGAGAGCACACCTCTATCGACCCCAAAGATTTCAAGATGATAAGGGAGAGGCTGGAATACGAGGAGAGGGTCCGCGCCCAAAGTGAAGATAGGGCACCGAAAAAGATCACACAGGCACAGGTGCGAAACACCATGCCACTGAAGGGTGAGTCCAAATTCAATCCCTCGTCAGAATTAGTGGATCATGGGGTAACCAAGGTTTACCGTGTCGGAGACCCCAAGCTGGTAACATCTCAGATGCATGTCAATATAGACCCACACACACTGATGGAGGGCATGTTTACCAACCTCTTCTTTATGTTTCCAGAAGGTGGCCCTACATCAAAATTTCTCTCGAAAGTTGCAAGCAAGAGTGTTATCGGGGCGGCCAAACTATACCGTGAATCGACTGTTAGAACGCCGTGGTTTATTTTCAAGAATCTTCCGAGGGACAGCCTTTCGGCAGCCGCCTATTTCGGGGGCGGCCCTATGATATTCTTCAAGGCAATCAAAAACGTCTTCGACCCTAGTACCATGGAAAGGGCGAGAAGGTTTGGATTTACACAAGGTCCTCACCGTGGGCAAGCAGACGTTGAGACTTTGAGGCAACGGCAGAGGCTTCTTAAAAAGGCATGGGCAGAAGAGAATAGGAATTGGCTGAATCCTCTACATATATTTTCAAATGTTTGGGGTGCCATGGGCCAATTGTCAGCAAAGTCCGAAGTGTCAACACGGTTGGCTGTCCATGATAGGATGCGAGCAGCAGGGCGTAGTGATGTTCTAGCGACCTATCAGGCAAGAGAACTTATTAACTATGGTCGTCATGGAAAAAATCAATTTTTAGCTCTATTCGCCGCCATGTCCCCTTTCGTCAATGGTCGCATGATGGGAATGCATTCAATCGGAAGGGTGATGACGGGTGCCTATGATAGCCCTCTTCTCGTGGGCCGGGGCCTTACTCCAGATCCAAACGGAGTTGAACAAAAAGCCTATAGGTCGGCCATAGCGTTTCGTCGGTCGGCATTCCTTCTGGGATTAACCATGTGGTACTGGATGAGAGTCAAAGATGAGGAGTGGTATAAAGGTCTAGATGAAGATGTAAAGAACGATTATTGGATTATACCAACAATATGGGGACATAAACTGCCTGCTCCCATAAAATTTCCGATCCCATTTGAGCTTGGTGTTATAATGAAGGTTATTCCTGAACAAATACTAAGGATGATAAATGATGCCGAACATGACATCAAAGATGTGAGCAAAGAGCTTTCTCGGCAGATTACGGGAAGTCTCGACCTTCTTGCGTGGCCCCAGTTTATGCGTCCCCTAACAGGAATTTTCTTTAACGAGAACTCCTACACGAAACGCAATATTGTCCCAGAAGATATGATAGAGAGCGTCATGCCTCCACAGCAAAAAAATCGGTGGACAAATGAATTTCTCGTCAAGGTCGCTGAATCCTTGGACAAGACTCCGCTTATAAGATCTTTGCCTTTAGGAATCGGCAATATGATGACCTCGCCGATGAAACTTCAATATGTACTGCAATCATATCTTGGGAGTTATGGAATCTATGCCCTAACTATAGCAGAGCGGATTGCCCGTGACCTAACAAACGAAAATATAGTTGGAACGAGGGCTGACTATCCCGCCATCGATATACCGATTCCCGGCACAGATTTAAAGTTTCCGACGGGGCTTCCCACTGGCCCCCTGTGGCCTGTGGGTTCAGACAAGAGAACGTGGGAAAATTGGCCTGTTTGGGGAGACTTTTTCATTAACCTGGAAGCAGGAAGAGCCTACGAGTCTAGCCTATATGATATGATAAGTGATCTTAACAAGGTCGTTACCACCATGAACAGAATACAAGAAGAAAGTCCTGCCGAGGCACTTGAATTCTAGAAAAAACACGAAGTATTACTTAGAAATGAATGGCGGTTAAGGGACTTACAAAAAGAGTTGAATCTCTATCGGGAAGAATTGAAAATCGGCCTAAGTCAGGTGGGTAGCGATCAGAGAAAACGAAACATAATGTACAATCAAATGAAAGTCAGAGATAAGTATATAGCTAATGAGGTCTTGAAGATCATGGCTGACATTAGAAAAAATAGATAACCCTTTGAGGATAATAAATTAAACCAAGTTAATTAATTTCAGGACGATAATGTTATTCAGGGAAATCCTTACAGACGAGCGTGGAAATCTCAGCGCAGCTCGCACGTTGTTGTCAATCTTTTTGGCATTCACGGGAACTCTGATCGTACTTGATTCCGTTGCGTGGGATGTGCCAGACCCTGCCTATGTACTCCTGGGGAGCATAGGCGTCGGGCTTCTTGCGTGGGCGGCTGGCCCGCGTGTTGCACAATATCTGGGGCCGCAGATGGGTGCGGTGGCATCGGGTATTGCACAGGCGATAAAGCGGCCACGACAACCAGAATTGCTGGACAACGATCCAAGGTTTCGAGAAGATGACGAGGGATGAGTGGGTTTCGGTTTGCGATTCCAGGCTCGCAACGCGGGGAATAAAATATTTCTCAGCATTAGAAATTTCTGACGTAGGCCGGACCAATCAGGGAGTGTCTCTTTCTGCTCCTCCTCTTTGGCTCATGAACAACGCATATAAACTGATTGAAGTGCTTGAATGGGTGCGGGAAGAAGGCGGTGTCGCACCCTTATTGATAAACAGTTGGTACAGAGACGCGGATTACAACAAGACCATAGGCGGAGTAGCGAATTCGATGCACCTGACCCTCGGTGCCGCAGATATAGTGAAGATAGGGACGAGCCCCGCAGAGGTTGCGGATCTTATTGATACGCACCCACAGGCTAATCTATTGGGATTGGGACGATACAATACATTTACGCATATAGACATTAGGGGAATGGTCGGAAGATCGGCCCCTGCCAGATGGAATAGAACATGACAAAAGGAACAGCGGTGCCAGAAACGACTCCCGTCGGGGAATCTTCAGCCGTCTCTTTTTCGCTTAGTTTTCTTTTACAACTTGTCGCCATCCTAGTTGGTGCCGTCTGGGGTTACAGTCAACTCGATGCAAGAATTCGGGTGATCCAAAACTCCAGCGCACAACACGATGAGTCTATTGATCGCATCGAATCCACAATATCGTTGACGCAAGACCAGCCGATTTCTTCTGATTACGTTCAGAACACGAATATCAAGGAAATCTTGAGACGCCTCGACGTAATAGAACATCGGATGTTCGACGCATACCGGCCACGGCAATGAACCTTAAACAGATTGTTGCAGTAATCGGAGTATTAGTCGTATTGAGTTTCGGGTATAGGTATGTCGGCGGAGCAAGGGCCAGTGCTATTGAGGCAGAGACTCGCGTAAAATTTCTGGAAGCAGAGCGTGTCGAGCTTGAGCGACAGGTCGAAGAGGCCAACGAAGGATACGAAGCACTCATCGATAGTCTGGCACAGGCTCACGACTCTCTCGCAGAGGTTCGTGCAGAAGCCGCTGAGACGGCTTCAGAGGCGTCTAGAAACTTCAATGAGGGCATTGAAACCCTCCGAGACAGCCTAGAAGCTTACGATGGTCTAGGAGTGATTCTGGATCAAGTCGAAACGAATCATCAGGAGGAAGTTGTAGCCTATCAAGTACAGGTCCAGACACTTGAAGCAGACAAGTTCTTGCTCCAAGAACGGATTGTGGTATTAGATTCTATGTGGCTACTGGAGCAAGGAGTGAACGAAGCTCTCAGAACTGAGATCGCTGCCCTCCACGAAGAATCCGATGCGTGGGAAAGGGTGGCTAACTCCAGCTTCTTCGGTAAGCTTGGAGGTGCAGTTCCCTACGTTGTTGCCGGAGCCGGTATCGCACTACTGATTAAGTAGTCCTCCTAGTGAAGGCCATGCTCTGAATCTTGCTCAAAGATTCTTCGAACACCCGTTGCGACTGGCTAATTTCCTTTGGATCGGCCAACAATTCCTCTAATATCTTCTTAGCAGCAGGTGATAGTCCAGTAGGTGGATGTGTAAGCTCAGGATCTGCAAGGAGCGCCTCAAAAATATCTCGATACCTAAGGTCTATAAAATCGTCAGGGCCAAGATGTTCACCTACCCTTACAATCCAATTCCTATCTTTGATCATTAGTAGGACAAGCTCACGTTCTGGCCCCATAAGTGGAATAGGCGGTGTAGCGATTGAATCTTTGATTGATTTCTCTGCTACCCTCCACTCCGCGTGAGTTTTCATTATCTCTTCCTTGTCATTCGATGGTGACAAATGAAGTTTTTGAAGTACCGTCTTGAATAGCCCGGCAGCCGCTTTAGGGTTTTTCTTAGCAATGAGCTTTTGGTGATCGTTATTAGATTGCGCACATCCTTCTTGCCATGGCTTCTGATAAATTTTGATCCATTTATCCAGTTCATCATCGGTATCGGGAACATAAAGACCTTTGCTTGAGAAAATAATTAATTTATTTTCAGCTTTACACCATTTATTGAACTTGGGGTGATTGCGGTTAAGCCACTCAAGAGTAGGCTTCGGGATGTCACTTTGCTGGTCCCACATATCCATAACATTAGTCCAAATTTTGTCCTTTGGCTTTGCTCGACCTTTCCCTTGGGCATGTAGGTATATCACCTTGTAGATAGCATCGAAGTAGGCAGTCCTGTGTTGTTCATAACTTGGAATGTTAGTCATTTAACAGCCCTTCAAGGTCGAGGATTTTTTTCGTGACTATGGCATGTTTATGTTCAATAAATCGTATCGCCTCTGGCGAAAACTTTGTGCGAAAGCGTTCTGCCTGTTGGATTGCTTCGCTGAAGGCGGTGATCGCCAACGTGTAATCCTTCACAACAGGCTCACCTGTTAACCGATCATGTCTTTCTTCTCTCTTCTGTTTATTTTCTATATGTGATGCTGTCCTGAGTTGTTGCCGGAAACTGAATCCATTGAGTTTTGGGTGCCGAGTTTTAACGACTCGATCTTTTTCTCCTTGACCAGAGGCATTGTTGTATTCCGTAATTACTTCACGAAGCTGAAGCATAGACAACTCTTCCGCGTTGGATTTATCAGCAAGATTTTGTTTTTCTTCCCAACTCCCATCTACTTGTCTAATAATTGTAGCAGTCCTGCCAACACTTAAGGTAGATTTATGCTTGGTGTTGTTAGCAATAACGCCATGTTTATAACCCTCCAGAACAATCAAAGCATCGTGGATGGAACTGTTGGACACCCCTATTTTTTTTGATAATTGATGTATATTACATCCCAGTTTGTCTAAAAGATTCTTGTAACCCTGTGCCCTCTCAAGGTAGGGAACATCCTGACGGGATTCGTTTTCCAGCGTTTGTTGGATGAGTGCCGTCTCGTCATCCGAATCTTCAACAATACCTAGCACCGTCGTGAAGCCTGCCAGCTTGGAGGCTGCCACTCTTCTATGCCCAAAGACTATCTCGTACCATGAGCCATTCGGCCTTACCTTGATTGGTACTTGCTGTCCTTCCGCCTTTAATGATTCAGCAAGATTATTCAATTCTTCCTCATTGAATGTCTTGCGTATTTGATCCTTGGATGATTTCAAATGATTGATCGACAGTTCTTGGACGATCATGCTTTCTCCTTAAATTTAAATGTTCTCTTCATATTTCTTTCTCTTGTTGTCTATTCAACAATTTCCCAGACACGGGATTTTCGCCCGGATGCGAGAACGCGATACTCGCCATTCCATGCAACAAGACCCCTGTCTCTTAGCTCTGATCTGCGACTTCGTATTCCGCTAGGACTTTGCTTTGGCTTTCCAACACGATTGTATGTTTTAATCAAATCGGTATCGGTCATCTTTCCAAAGTTTCTAAAAACCCAGAGTACATCTTTTTGGCTTTGTCTGATCTTGCTGAAAGACAGAGATGATGCCGCTTCATGGCTTGTTTCGGGATGGCTTGTTTTGGTGTGAGCCTTGAAAGCTTCCCGCCCTGGATAAATAGGAAAAATATTTTTTTGTTCAGGTTTTTTTTCTTCGAGCCAGTCTGGTATGCCCATAATCATATCCTTTCTTTCAAAGTTAAATCTTAGGTAAGAACTTTTTTTATAGATTCTGCGAGTACTTCAATCAATTCAACCGTTACCGCATTGCCTGACTGTTTATACAATTGAGAATCAGGCAACTCCTTTGGAAGCCTGAAACTTTTTGGGAATCCCTGAAAATTAAAACATTCTCTAGGTGTCAGCTTTCTGAAGCCATCCTTTGTTTTTAACAGTGGCACGTTATGGCCTCCCGTTCCCATGTTCGCAGTTAGGGTTGGACATAATTTATTTTTATTCTCCCTGACGTACTGCCTTCTCCACTGATACAAAGTTTCTTCTGAGTTCATACTTTCCAGAAGCTTGTCATACATATACTTGTCTTCACGGTAGTAGTATTTTTCATCTACTTTTTTCTCAAGATAATCAGCAATTGGTTTTTTGTTTGTTGCTTTCGGGGGAGGAAAAAGGGATGCGAACCTTGAGCTTATAAGGTTCTCTCTATCCACTTTGAATTCCCAATCTTTCTCGTCCCTAAAACAAATCATAAAAGTTCTTTCTCTGTTCTGGGGAATTTCAGTGTACTCACACGTGTTGAGGACAGCCGTGAAAACAGAATAATTATTTTCGTCATGAAGGATTTCGAACACCCTCTTGTACGTTCTCTTGTTATCGTGTGTTCTGAAATTTTTTACATTCTCTAGAAACAAAACCCTAGGTTTTTCTTCCATCTCGTTAATACAATTAATTATCCTAAAAAATAAATTACCTCTTTCGTCATCGAATCCTTTCCTGTAACCAGCTACCGAAAATGCCTGACACGGGAATCCCGCACAGAGAATGTCTATCGGCTGCAGGTCTTTTCCAGAAAGTGTTGAGACATCTTGATGGTATAGAGGGTGGGAAAAATTCAATCTATAGGTCAATGCACAATGTTTATCGATTTCGTTTGCCCATAGAATATGAAATCCCACGTTCTGGAACCCAAGTTCTATACCCCCTATCCCAGAAAAGAGACTACCAACTCTTAGGATTTTGTTTGGCATACCAATTTATTTTCTAGGTTGTGGAGGAAACGTGGGGGCTACCTGACGGTGCCCCCTCGATTCCAGTGGTTTACTAAAACGGCAGGCCGTCATCCTCCTCTTCTGCCAGATCTTCCTGCTTCTTCTCCGATGTCTCCCTTTCCAGTTCCAAACGAAAATTGCGATACGGAGTTCCTGTCTTAGATGTACGATTCCACATAGCAACCCGAAGCACCGGCATGGTGCCAGTTTTTGCCCTGTCCACCATGGCTCTCAAGAATTCGCGGGAGAATTCAATCTTACCTACCTCAGCCGGATGGCGATCATTTTTGGCGTAACTATTCTTGAAAACAGCGAAATCAATTTTAGGACCACTCTCATAGTCAGCCATCGCTTGACTCCTCCTTTTGTTCATTGTCATCGTTTAACTTCTTGGCGATGTCTCCACCTACTTCTAGCAACTCAAGCAGGGATAACATTTTGGGTTCATCAAGACTTGACACTGCTGCCTTGATCTCCTCCTGTAAGTTTGGCTTAGGAACCCAACCTGAGTTATATAGCTCACGGCACCTCGCCTTCAGTGTCTCACAGACATCTGCCTGCGTTGTCGAAACGATGGTGCCTGTGAGACTCGGTATAGCACCATTCTCAGAGGTAGGCAGAACCTCATGGCTATCCTCCTTAGCCTTCTTGGCCTTCTTAGCCTTCTTCTTAGGGGGCGTCACCGGTGTCACATCCGTCACATCTTCGGGTAACGAATCACCGCTATAAATATAATTGGCTAGTCCGAAAAGACTGAAGCATTTGACCAAACAGCGTTGTTTCGCATCTGAAATATCGCGTGATGACGGGTGTGCTATAGATTTATTCCGGTAATCCATAACTGGTAACCACATCTCACGACTGACCTCGCCTATGACAACCTTACAGCCAACCATTGCGGTGCCACCTTCGTAGTAGGTGATATCTCGAATGACACCTTTCTCATCAGTAGTGCCATTCCACTTGACCTGTAGTTCAGGATAGTTCTCCATCATAATGCGCCAAGCATGGCTCCAACTGAGGTAGGTTAATCCACCTTTCTCTTCCGTAAACTCGTTGACATTGATGTTTGACAACGCCTTCCATATCAACGCTGACGTTAGACTCTTAGCTGGCATTTCCTTTTTCTCCCTTCCATTGTGGACAAAAGTCACTTACTTCACAATAAGATTCGCACCTGCGAAACTTTGGTTGCTCATCAAGAACGGTGAACCCTCCTGTTTTGTGCCTGTTGATCCAAGCGGCAGCCTCCGACAATGAATCAAACTTCTTCGACCTGCCCTTGCCCGGTACTGCCTTGTATCCACCTTGCGCCCACCTCTCCTCGTTTGTGCATGGGGCCGTATCTTCTGCCGTATGGATAGCGACACGACTATCCACATATCGATCCTGTCTTTCCTCCGACCACAAGGGGACCGACATGGAAACAATAGGACTATTTGGATAGCCTGCCTCTCTGATCGCCCTGCCCTTTGACCAGTCCCTGCATACCACTACAATGGTCAGCTTTGTTGCCTCTAGATCGTTTTGGCGTAGCAACCACGCATACATGTTCAGTTGTGCTTCCCAGTCCAGCTTCAAGGGCTTTCGCGCGGTATAAATGGTACTGACCTTGTAATCGGTCATTGATCCGTCACCCTTCAAGAGATCTATGGCTCCCGAAATCTTGGTTCCCGAATGATGGGTAGCAAAAAACCTTTCCTCTGCGATATCGGAACTGTTCATTCCTTGCTCTTCCGCGAGTAAACGATTGACCCGTTCAAGCACGTTGTGAACGCCAGTGCCTAAAAGCATATATATACGATCACTGACATCGATGCTGATATCGTCGGCGTGTTTTTCCCTGAGACGGGTTATCTGTGGGGGCTGGACTAATCCGGTAACGGAAAAGTCAGCTTCTCCCATGTCGTATGCGTCGTTTTGGATTGCTCTGACAAATACTTCTGGGATTCCATACTGATTCGTAAGAATCACTCAACCCTCCACACCCCAAGGGTGTCAGCATCAACCCTACGACACGAAAATTTCCTGTCCAGCCTGTGGCTGTTGTGGTGTGCGGCGGCCCGCAGTTGCCTTTCCGTAGCAGATCCCCTTCGATTAACGTCCTCTTTCTCGTCGTCAACCATAAAACAATCTCCCACTTCCATATCTGCGAATGGATAGTTCAAGGTTCGTGAACTTTGCTTTCTTGGTAATGGAATATTCTTAATTATCTCGCTGACAACAGGATGCTTCAAATCATTCCTGATATACAGAATTTCATCGCTCATTCTACCCTCCAAATTCCAATTCCGATGGCTGTTTTCCTAACAGAAAACTTCTTGTTTGTCCGGCGTGACACTCGATACACATAACTACGAATAGATGCTATAAGGTGCTCTACTCCTTCCCTGTTTAAAGGCATTTCAATTAGATCACCTACCCCTATTGTTTCCAGGGGCAGGTCTCCCCATTTGCGGCGTGGCCCAGGGTTAGAAACAGGAGGCATTCCTACCCCCTCGTAGACCCTAAACCTCTTGCCTTCTTCTTGCATGGATTCCCCCCAAGTGTTAATCTGATTGGTACGGAGACGCTAGAAATGATAACTAACCATCTACGGAAATGCAATAGTATTGACGACGATCCGTGCATAATCACGATACTTGGAGAACCTGCCTCTAAAAGCAACTCTCGCCGTCTTGTTATGATCGGAGGAAAATCCCGATTCATAAAAAGCAAAAAAGCACTTTCCTACGAGAAAGATTTCATAATTCAGTGCCCGACACGGAAAGATTTATTTACAACAGATTTGTCGGTGGCAATGAAAATTTACTATAAAACTAGGAGACCTGATCTAGATGAGAGTTTAATTCTAGATCTATTACAAAAAAAAGTATTTAATAATGATCGTAGTATTAAATCTAAGTATATCGAATGGGGTTTATCTAAAGATAATCCAAGAGTAGTTATTGTTATATCTAGTCTAGATAATAAAGACCTAATTAGAAAGACCTTATTAAGTCTAGTAGAGGAGAGGGAGGATATTGAATGCAACCAATAGAACATTTCCGTGATCTTGCCATGTCGCTTGGCATGGGACAATACAAAAAGCGGTGCCCCGAATGCCAGAATACCCGATCCGGGAAAAATCAAAAGGATCGCCCCCTGTCCATTATGGTTAACGAGAGTGGAGTCAAATATCATTGCCACCACTGCGATGCCGAAGGCGGGTGGCTGCATAGGGGTGATTTCGATCTTGATTTCGAATCATTTTTGCCCAAGCCTGTCAAGTCATTGAAGATTAATTCAAAGTCCACCAATGAAGTGGCACTGAAATACCTTAAATCTCGGCATATTACCGAAGAGGTAATTAAAAACCATGCGATTCTCGGCACATATAGATTCAACGGTGAAGCCACCCCTGCTGTGGGATTTCCATACCGGAGCGGAGACATTATAAACGCCGTGAAATGGCGTTCTGCCGATTCATCAAAGAATTTCAGCCAAGAAAATGTCTGCGAAGATTTTTTCAACCTTGATTCCTATGTCATGGGAAACGATGTGTTGATTTGTGAGGGGGAGATCGACGCACTTGCTTGGATGTCCATAGATCTTCCCGACAACATCACGATTCTTTCCATACCCAATGGTGCCCCTGCCAAGGTCAGGGACGGTAAAATTGATCCTGCTGACGACAACAAGTTTCGCTACATCTGGCGTGCCAAGAAACAGTTGGACTCGGCACCAAGAATAATTCTTAATACAGATTCGGATGAACCCGGCCACGCACTTCAAGAAGAAATTGTTCGCAGGGTAGGCAGTACAAAGATCTGGACGATAAACCTTGGGAATTACAAGGACGCTTCCGAAGCTCTAGAAATAAAAGGCCCATCGTTTCTGGAAGAGCAACTGGAATACTGTGATCGTATTCCGATGATTGGCTTACATGGCGCAGACGTATTTGCTGATTCGTTTGTAGACCTGTATGAAAACGGTCAGATAAAGGGTGCAAGCACCGGATTTGTTTCCCTGGATGACTTCATTCAAATACCCCCTGGTATGCTGACCGTTGTGACAGGCTTCCCTGCCAGCGGAAAGTCTGATTTGGTTGACCAAATTTGCATAAATCTAGCAAAAAATTATAACTGGAAAACAATTTATTGCAGCTTCGAGAAGCCCCCCGAACTTCACATGGCTCAATTGGCTCAGAAAATTATAAACCGCCCATTTTTCGATGGTCCTTCCACACGAATGACTGCCGAGGAACGCGACTATGCCGCCGGATGGATCAACGATAATTTCATGTTCATGGATTCACGCCGTGACGGCCCTAATACAATTGACGGAATCCTTTCTGTTGCCTCTGCCGCCGTAATGCGTATGGGGTGTCGCGTTCTGGTGATAGACCCATTCAATCACATTAACCTTGGTGGCACTGCACGAGAGACAGATGCTATCAGCGAAATGCTCACCAAGGTCCAGCAATGGTCCAGAAAACATGAAAGCCACGTATTTTTTGTTGCCCATCCAACAAAAATCAGCCCCGATAGAATGAGCAGTAAAAAAGTTATTGTAACTGGCCACGATGTTGCCGGAAGTGCCGCTTGGTTGGCCAAGTGCGACATCGGATTAACTGCGTGGCGACACCAACGCGACGAAGATCCTCCCGAAGCTCACATCTGGAAAATACGGTGGAACTGGATCGGCAAGCATGGATCGTGCCCTCTCTATTTTGATAAAATCACGGGTCGTTGGGACGACTTCGGCCCTACCCATGACGACTACGACTGGGATTTCTGATTTAACGGTTTTTCTAGGGGTGACCCACAAAGTCTGCAACTATCGCCTTCCGGCGGTTGTGTTTTGTTCAGCAGCCCACAGTGTTCGCAGGCAATCCCCGGATCGTAGGGTGCAACAATCCATCCACAATAGAAACAGTATCTATCACGTTGCGATCCAACAGAAGTGTTGCAACGGGGACAGTGGATAGGTTCTTCGATATTTATTCTTCCTCCAGCTGTGCCGGAAGAATCCTGTATGCGATTCTAGGCTGGGATATACCCGCAATATTGATCCTTGTAACCCTGACCGCCTCTAGCCTTCCTGCTTCGAATAGTATCTGCAATCGACTTCTTACTGCTCCGGGGGACAATCCAAGCATTTTTGTAAGATCGTTAGTTGTATAAGCATCATCTGGATTTTCTGGATGGCTGGTGGCTATCGCCTGTTCCAGTTCTTCTAATATTTGTGCCTGAGTTAAACTATTCATGACTTTAACACGCTAGCACGCTCAACATCGAACATTATAGGACGCACCTCCACACTTCCCTTCTTGCAGATCAGTAAAACAATACCGATATCAGCCAGGGCTTCGGCGGCTATGCGATGAACATATTCGGTGGCCAACTGAAACGCTGGTAGCGAAATAACTCTGGTGACACCACGATGGTCATAGCCGGAATCTTGATACTTATGGTTGTGTGATCGTATTGCTATATCGGCAGGGCGTTTGCGTTTGAATATTTCTTCCAAGAAGCCAGGTGACTGACGCATCTCTTTGTACATGTCGAGTGCCTGTTCTGCCCACACATCAAATGCATATAATCTAGAATAACTGCCCCTAGTGTGTGCCCTTTGGCCCATCCTGCCGTGGTGCGCTATATCGAGACGTATTCCCTCCACATCCAACCTACGCCTATAGCTAGACAGGTTTCTTGTGTCAGGATCAGGGACGATGGGCACACCCTGCTTGTTGAGAACCCTTGCGATCCCTTCCTCCGTCTCTCCAGATCTGCCCACATGCACTGGAGTACCCCTCATTATATGAACCGCCGAAGGCTTTAGTCGTAACGGTACCTGCAGCGAGTGGATGGCACATCTAATATGTACGCCGGTAAGAGGACTCGCTATCTGGGCTGTTCCATGATGATCTCCATCGACCACATCGCCATTAATAACGAGCGTGAATTTCTTCTTTCTGATTATCGACCTGGTTTGTTTCCATGCCGATTCCCAACATTCCCACAACCATTTTTGAGCTTTCGAGGGGAAATATATCCCTTCATCTAGCTCCAGTCCTTCGGGTGGACACAGCCCAACTGTAGATCCACAATGCATGTCTGAACATATCGCAACCACATGAGTCATATCCCCTCCCCACAATGTTTATCCATCGGCGGTATCTTTAATATTTGATTCCGCTTGTTGTTACCGCAAGCAATGACCCCCCCAGCGTGGCCCCAGCTGTCTAAAAAATATTTTCCAGATTTAATTTTTGTTGCACGACTTCTACGGGAGTGTTACTTTTTGTTTAACTACTGTGATTGACTCCTCTCTCGCAGTGTTAGAATGGTGGCTTAAAAGCACAACGAAGCTGAAACTTCGGTCTCCTTCCACATAGCTTCAGCTAGTGCTTCCCCCAGTGACCGTCAGTGCCCGACGCTCGCTGGGGGTTTTCTTTTCATAAAGAGCCTTACCTTGCCTTACGACGCCTCACCTAACCGGACCAGACCAAACCCCACCACGCCGTGCTACTATGCCTTACCACGCCTGACCGGACCTCGCCCTGCCAGACCACACCCGACCAGACCTAACCTTGCTACTATGCCCTACCCTGCCCGACCACGCCGAACCCGACCTGACCTCACCAAACCTAACCAGACCTCACCAAACCTATCTACTATGCCTAACCATGCCCGACCACGCCTGACCGGACCAGACCATGCCATACCGCACCCAACCCAGACGGACCGTACCCCACCATGCTATTATGCCTTACCGCACCTAGTCGCACCACACCTCACCGGACCGTACCCTGCCAAGCCAGACTATTATGCCGTAGTCTATCCTATATGGTTGGGATGGTAGAAAGATCTTCGTAGCTAGTGAAGATGCTCCCACCGTCATTGCCTTCATCGTCCTTTGAGATAAGTAATTGGTGCCCATCGGATAGATCGATTTGAATGGGACGGCTGTACCATCCCCATTCTTTTGCCGTTTCTTCTGACATGTAAGAAACGCTGACGATTTCCTTCCCAACCAATTTATCTGCAACTGCCTTAGTCCATCTCTCTTCGGTTTCCATACTCCCCCCTCATGTTAAAAGAATAGAAAATTTACTACGTGATACGCCCGGTTAAAAATTAATCTAAAAATATTTTTAATTTACCAGGGCTGCTCGCGTGGAACATTACTTATTTTTTAGCTGACGCCAGTTCGTGACGACAAACTTTCCGTACATTCCCTTGCAGGCAGGACGAAACTCACCAAGTCCAACCCTCTTTCCTGAGGCATCCACAACATCACGGAGAAGTTTGAGATCCATTAACTCCGTATCAACCGACAGGTGAAACTTCAATTTCCACTGATTGAACATCGGACGGTGACGAATGACACGACCACCAGTAGAAGGCATCCTTACCGGACGACTATCAACTTCCCAGTTCTTGGGCGTGATAGGCAGGATAGCCTCTTCGATGAATACCATTCCCGGCAACATGGAAGAAGCCCCAGTGGTTATCTGCCTTTTTCCTATCTTAAAATATATTCCTGCTTGCATGATGCTCTTATAAAGATTCCACCCCGGAACGTAGGGGGGTGAAAGCTCACCATTACCACCCACATACAGGCACCTCTCCGCAACCTCACGGGGGTCATCGTTGCTGGTGCGGTGAGCGGGGGTTGACTTGCCGTTTTCCTGAACCTGAAAGCGGTTGATCATCAACGGAGTTACGCCTTCGATAGTTACTGCAATGCGTACGTCTGACATTTCCTGCTCCTCTCTCAATTACATATCGTCGGCCATACGTGAGTGTACAGCCGATACAACTACAGCCTAGTGAACGATTGGATCTTTATTTGATTCCTCTAACACTCCGGCCATGATTTGTTCGATAATCTTCTTTCGCGCTCCGTGTTGAGTAAAGATATTTTCTAAAATATTAACCTGTTCTTCCATCCATTCGGCCAAAGCCTTATCCTCGTCATCCATTTCCATGTCCTCGGTGTTCTTCAGCATTTCAGCAAAACTGGCATGAATATGCTGACAATAATCAAACATTATCTCATAGATTTGTAACGTGGCATTAGCCAACCGAACCTCAGCTTCTTCTTCATTCGAATTTGACATTACTTTCCTTTCTTTCTGGAAGAGAGTTCTCTCAATTTTCTCAATGGAGAAAACATTTTTCGTACTGAGTTAAAAAATATTTTTAACTTCGAGCGGCCTGCGTGCCGATCCGCCGCGCGACACTGAACATGAGACAAAGGGCCATTGACGATAGCAGGACTATCCCAACAATCTAGCGTGTCGTTACAACCCTGGTTCAGACAGCCGTACAATTCGATTGCCCCCGACTTGGAGATCAGACACATGTTGTGCCCATGCTTACGCGCATCCTTGAGTGCCCTGTCCCTCAGCTTTCGTGCCTCACGTGTCCTCATCACATGCTCCCATCGTTGCGACCGTCATCGTAAGCGGTATCAAGGGCGTAATACAGATAGTTTTCAATATCAGACAACTTGTCCATCGCTTCCCGACCCAACTGCTCCCTTACACTTTCGGTGTCTCTTGCAGACTGCTCCAGTTCACGAAGTTTCACGTGGATTCTTATCTTTTCCAGAACATCTTCAACGACACTGCTAACAAAATCATTACGCTCCGTCATTGCTAATCCTCCTTATAGTTGGAAATTGACCCATAATTGGGGGCACCCCTATGTGTCCCCACCATCTGTTCGTGCGTTAGACGGCAAGCTACGAGGTTGTTTTTGCCTCATCGACACCAATAATCAGGATATCGTCCATATCAAGGGGATCATCCAGTATTGAGTCTAGCGTATAATTACTGATGTTTTCCTCTTCTTTGAATAAGCGAATCGCCTCCTCTTTTGATGGTGCCTCAACCTGATAAAAGATTGTCGATGTTATCCTATATAATATTTCAAATTGTTTCACTTGCTCTCCCTCCTCTTAAGCAATTAGGAAATCCTGAAACCACCAGAGTGTCTCAGGAAATTTTCAAACTCTTCGATCCCTTCCACATGCAAGCCATACCAAGTTTCAAAGCTCTCTTTTTCCCCTGTTCCCTCACATCCATTACACTCGCCTTGGACGTACTCATCGTCACGTTGCCCCGTACCATCACAATGCGAGCATTTTTCTAGTGGCAACGTCTTTTGACGAGCTTCCACCATTGCACAGAGCGTGATGTGTTCTCCCGTTGAAATCATCTTTTGGAATAGGTCGGCTAACGCAGTAGACTTCTCTTCGCTGATGTGATGCCCGTCATTAAATTGGCCACTCTCAATATCAGTCTCAGTAAGAATGTTCTCTCCGATCTCACAAGCGAGTTTCCACAGTGGTCTCCAAAACCACACGTTTGCTCGAAAATACTGGCCCTCAACGGGGTTGTTGTAATCAAGTTTTGCTCCTGAGTCTCGTACTTTAGTTCCGTATAAATCGAATCCCATTAGATTGTCTCCTCATTTAGTATCCTTTGATGATAATTAACGATTGAGATAAATAATATCTCCCCACAAATTATTTCCGTAGCAGCTGGGCTTTATCCCAGATGTTACCCACAACACTTGATAGTCCGGCTCTTCAATCGTCACATGCCCATAGCCGTCTGTCATATAAATCAATGCCATAACCTCTTCCTGTTCCTCTTCTATCGCCTCGAAAATAGGATCGAAGCCCGTGCCCCCTCCACCAATAGCTATCAACTCTATTGAGTGGGCACCCGATCCATCGTTCAGACGAATGTCGTGCCAGATACCATCTGTCTCACTGCACTTATGTATTTCCGAATCGACATAAGCCACACGAACCAAGTCCAACTGAAGTTCCGTGGCCCACCTTGTAATATTGGCCAGATAGTCTTGAAGTTCAGTTATCCCCACCGACCCAGAAGTATCGATGCACACATGCAGGGTGGAGTGTTTCTTCTTTGGTGTAGGCAGATACATCTGTCTTTGAAGGAACCTTCTATTTGGTCTCGCAAAGCTTCTAGTAATAGACTGAGCCTTCTCTATGAATTGCCCGATCTCATCGGAAGGAACTGTGTTCCCATAATCCGAAGCCGTAATTGTCGAGATAAAGCCTCCTGACCCATCTCCAGATATTTTTTCCTGAAGAGACGCATCCTGAATTCTATCATGAATTTCCTGCTTGGCCTTTTCGGTGGCCTCGATCCCTTCTTTCAGTTC
>Ga0114906_1000541_pt1 | contig 21073 bp, 26 predicted proteins | sample MalvirDeepMed_M9_FD_89687 | JGI IMG/M metagenome (GOLD analysis project Ga0114906, IMG submission 89687) | Marine viral communities from the Global Malaspina Expedition - Malaspina viral metaG DeepMed_M9 | ecosystem: Environmental > Aquatic > Marine > Oceanic | place: Mediterranean Sea...
CCTCTAGAATACCTATTATAAAACCGGAGCCTCCACTCCCCATAAGCTTGCCTCCTATCATTCCCTCCTTTTGCAGTTCTTTATAGAATTCGTCTATGCTCCCAGAGGAGACGAGAGGAGAAATCTGTTTCTTAAGATTCCAGCTTTCATTTAGAAGGTTTCCAATCTGCGATATGTCACCATCGCAAATCTCTTTATAGGCAGATTGTGCTAATTTGTGGATTTCAGACTTGACGCTAGATGACTCTTTGTCGTCATGGGACTTGGCTATATGAAAAGACTTTCTAGTTTTTCCAGTGTATACAAGCACCAGTCTTTCTAGAAGTCGGTCTTCAAAGTCGGCGCTAAGAGGTAGTGGCCTCACTTCAAACGAGCCATCGGGCTCAATCTCAATAGAGTTCAGCCCTCCATATGAGGCCCAAATCTGGTCTTGGATACCCCCGGATTCTTCCAGTAGTTCTCTCTCGATGCTTATGGCCGTTGTGGCAAGGGCCTTCTTGGATGAAGGGACTCCTCTTTTTATTTTAGATAGCGCGTGAAGCAATCCAACTATAAAAGAAGAGGACGAGCCGGTGCCGGTTTGCGAGGGCAGGTCCGCTATATGATGGATCTCAAGGCCAGTTCTAATCTTAAGGTATTCAAGAGTTCCCCTCACCCCGTTGTGTTCTATGTCGGAATTGCGATTCACCTTTTCAAGCTTGGAGTAACTCACGCAAGTTCTGTGATTGAAAATCTTGGGAGTCTTGCGAACAGATATGTAGCAGTATTTATCAATAGCGAATCCTACCAGTAACGCTCCGTGCTTCTGGTAGTAGGAAGCATAATCGGTTGAGCCCCCGAACAATGACACTCTGAATGGCGTTTTGCTTATTATCATTTTAATAGTTTTTGAGGGAATAAATATACTTCTCAGGCAAGAAGCTCTTAAAGGTCATGATTTCTCTGATGCCTTCCTCTAGCTCGCGTTCTGCGCGGAAGCCTAGGCTGTTTAATTTTTTGCTGCTGACCAGATAGTCTCTCTTGTCTGGGTCTGTCTTGCTATCGGTTTCTTTATATGTTGCCCCTGTCATCTCACAGATCCTTGAGACCAACTCCTTCTTGGTCATGTTGATTTCATCATTCCCAAGGTTATATATTTGGCCCTTCATCTTTTTTCGATGTCGAAAAGCAAAGAAAAAAGCGTCGGCTACATCCTGCACATGAACGTAATTCCTGCGATAGTGGCCATCAAATAGCTCTATCACCCCATCTTCCATTGCGGTGAGGGTAAGGTTGTTAACAAGAAGGTCTAGTCGTGGGCGATAAGACCACCCAAAAACAGTTGCAAGACGGAAGACAATGGCATTGTCATAGGAAGACAGCAGCGTTTTTTCTGCTTCTTGTTTTGTTTGCCCGTACAATGAGATAGGATTGCAGGGAGTTTCTTCTGTGCATACGTCATCCCCTGTAGTTCCGTATCCGGAATTAGTATTGGGATAAATGATAAGCTGCTTATGTAGGAGGTCTAAAAGTTTCTCATACCATTTCTGATTGATGGCAACGGCTTCCTCTGGGTATTGATCGCAGAGAGGCGCGCCTACAAGAGCAGCTAAAGGTATAATCACGTCGGCACTATCTATGGCTCTCTTCAATCCATCACTCCAGTCAAGAACGCTCTCCCTATAAAAGGAGTATCCGGGGCGATTTTTTAAAACTGGATAAACAAGTGGCCCTTGATCCCATCTAAGGCTATCAAAGACCTTGATCTTAACTCCATTTGAGGATCTGCTGCCCTGCAATATCTGAGACCCTATGTAGCCTAGCCCTCCGGTAATTACTATGTTGGTCATATGCTATGCAATGCCTCCCTCAAAGACTTCTCTACTATCTGAATTTCTTTTTCGGTTAGGTACTGATGACATCCGATATGAATCCCGTTGCCACCTATCCATTCGGAGTTAGGAAAATCCCCTAAACTATACCCCGCGTCTGAGAAAGCTGCGTGCTGTGTAGGGATTGATCCAAAGTTTCTTTTCCAGTGAATGTTGTGGTTGTCCAAGCACTCCTTGATCTTGTGAATGGCCCCCTCTGATTTTGTGGTAATGCTGAATCCGTGGGGGCAGTTAACATCTCCTGCGTCTTCTTCAGAGAACCAAGCAACATCCTCGTAGCCGTCGCAGGCATTTCTGAATCTCTTTATAGTTTCTCTCCTAGTATCGAACGTCTCCCAAAAGCTTTGTATCCCTTCTAGGCCAATGCTTGCCTCCAGATCGTTCATCTTTGAATTTATTCCTGTCCGTTGATGATCAAAATAAATTGAATCAAACGGTCTCCCGTGAGAACGAGTAGAACGCAAAATATTTGCGACATCCTCGCAGTTAGTGGAAATCATGCCACCTTCGCCACAGCAAACCAAGTGGGCAATATAGTAACTGAAACATGCCATTTCTCCAAAGTGCCCTATAAGAGTATTTTGGTGAGACGCGCCATGAGCTTCGCAAGAATCCTCTATAATGATAAGGTTATGTCTGTCTGCTATTTCCTTGATCCTTAGCATACTGCAAGGCTTCCCCATCGTATGTACGACCATAATGGCCTTGGTGTCGCCCGTGATTCTCTCTTCTATCTTATCTTCGTCTATATTGAGAGTTTCCTTTTTAACGTCAACGAAAACAGGGGTAAAGCCAGCCATCCTTACGGCGTTGGATGTCGCGATAAAGGAAAGTGCCGGAACTATAATCTCATCTCCTCTGCTAGCGTCTGTTAAATCGTACAAAGATAGGCACGCATTAATGCAGGCGTCTGTTCCAGAGCTTACAGCAACGCTACTTTTGTATTTAAACAGGTCGGTCCATTGCTTTTCGAATGCCTTCACCTTGGGCCCCATAGATGCCCAGTTAGTGTCGCATACATCCAGAAGATGCGACCTAGCAATGCTACCTATACGCAGTTCTCCAAATTCAATTCTATGCATTTTGGGTTGACCCTTCTAGTAAGCTGCTGGATGAATATCTTTTCTTGTCACCAAGACCGTATATTAGCCCGATACCATTCTCTTCGCAGTATTTAACTTCCGGAATGGAGGAGGCGTCTGGGGCGCGATCCCCTCCGTTTCCAAAAAAAATTTCTCTATTGGGAAAGTCTCGACTAATTTTCTCTATACTTTTAACTACAGTCTCATCCCGGTCAATTGACAGGAGGGTATAATCCACATGTTTTATACTCTGCACAATGTAAGATCTTGACCATTCGTCCATAAAGGGCACCGACCCTTTTAGCTTGACCTGATGATCATTGTTTATTATGACAATCAAAGTGTCCGCGTGCGTTTTTGCTTCTCGCATCATGCTAATGTGGCCCGGATGGATGGGGTTGAAATATCCGGAAAGAATCATCACACTCATCGACTCACGCACCAATCTTTGTTCTTGTTCTCTTGTACCATTCTATCGTTTCGAGGAGGCCTTCTTCGAGAGGAGTGGTGGCCTTGAAGCCAATCAGAGACTTGGCCTTTTCCACACTTACCGCTCTCTTTGGAATCATACGGGGTCCGTCTACATATTTTACTACCGCCTCTCCAAATCTGTCAAGCCGAATGATACGATCTAGCAATTCCTTTACGCTTGTTGATGTGCCACTTCCAATATTAAGAGGGTCGTAGCCATTCAGGTGTGTCGCGGCTAGCACAATGGCGTCAACCATGTCTTCCACGTAGATAAGGTCTCTGGTTTCTGAGCCATCACCCCACACCTCGATTGGGCTGTGGCGGTCTGCTACCTTTTTTACGAGTGCTGGCAGAACGTGACATGTATTGAGGTCGGTTTTGTCTCCGGGTCCGTACACGTTAGTGGGTCTTAACACAACGCAGGGCATCTTGGGATTAAGTTTCTCTGAGTACAGCCTGCACAAAACTTCGGTATACCTTTTCATCCATCCTACGGCAAAATATTTCTCATACGGGTCTCCTTCAAACCCTCTATCTTCAGTAATGGCCTCGTCGGACTCTGGATAGCCAGTAGTGCTTGCAAGCCAAATAAATTTTTCCACCCCCTCAAAGTAAGCGGCTTCCATCAGATTGGCATTCATAATGATATTCGGCGTTACATGTACTAGGGGGGTGCTGCCCATGACCGCCGCTCCCGATGAGTTTGCGGCACAATGGAACACATAATCAACACCTTTCACAACCTCGTCGCAAAAGATTCTATCAGTAAGGTCTCCCTGAAAAACTTCGTCAGCGTATCTATCTATTCCTTGTGATTCACTACGGATCACTATTTTAACAGTAACGCCAGACGCATAGAGCCTTCTGGTTAAAGACTTGCCAACGAGACCAGCAGCACCTGTAACAAGGGCTGTCTTTGATTTATCCATTTTTATTTTCCTTAAAAGAGTCGTATCTTCTGAAATCTTTATTCTGACTATACCAGTTAATTACTTCGCGGATTCCTTCCTCTAGCGAGGTCTCAGGGAAAAACCCCACTGAATTACTATGATCCATTGACAAGACGCGCATGGCATCCCCAGACGGTTTTGAAATATCCCAGTCTATACTCGGGTGCCTCTCAGAGGCCCTGACTATTGTCTCGACAAGCTCTTTGATAGAAATTCCTGTTCCGCTGGCCAGATTCATTGGGGAATTGACCTTGTTTTTAACAGCATGTATCATGCCTCTGGCTACGTCTCTAGCATATATAAAGTCTCTAATACATGAGCCGTCTCCCCAAACAGAGAGTGGGTCTTCCCCGCCCATAACCCTGTTGATTAAAGCTGGTATAACCATGCAAGTTTCTGGGTTAAAGTTATCATACTTTCCATAAACATTCGCAGGTCTCACTATAGAAAACCTATCCCACCCTTCCGTTCGGTACGCCTCCAATTGCAGTTCGCCTACTCGCTTAGCCCAGCCTGCAAACCAGTCATTTCTGGATGGATATGGATTGTCCTCGTCCCACACGGAATCTTCAAGAAAAACTCTAGAAGGGGCATAGACACCCATGGAGCTTGTATACAGAACCCATTCCACATCGGCTTCGTAGGCAGCCTGAAGTACGTTGGTGTTGAATTGTACCATTGGGACCATGAATCTTGCGGGGGACTCTTTCGCAACCTTTGGAGAGCCCTTAATACCGGCCACATGAAAAACTATATCAGATTTTTCACAGGTCTTAATGCAGTTGTCAAAATTTCTTAAGTCTAATTGTTCGAACTCAATTTCCTCTGGCATTCCGGCAGGCTCGTCTATGGAGACAACGGTGACTAAAGACCCCTCGTTTAAAAGAAGAGACACCACTTCTCTTCCTATCATGCCAGTCCCTCCAGTGACTGTGACTCGTTTGTTTTTTAGGTCTATCATTCGACTTCCGTTCTCCATTCGGGGGGCTGTGGGTTTTGAGCTATTCTGACGGCGAGGTCAACCATTTGTTTATATTCCTGTCTTCTTTTATCTCCTAGGCCTTGCTGTCTAGAAACCGTTGGTCCGGTATTATTGGTCTCGTCCTTCTCTCTTCGGCCATTGAAATAAGTGTGGTGCAATATTGAGACCCTATCTGAAATATCCACAATCAGGTCTGGAAAAAATTCTTGAAAAAAGTGATACATAGCAATATCACTTCCCCACATTTGCACCTCTGGAAACAAAAGACCATTAATGGCCTCAACAAAAGGCGCTGTTAGAATTGGGAATGAGCTTCCCTTGGACTGTAAAGAGCCTTCGTGTGTGTGAGTGTCGTCCGATGTCATAATATATAAGGGGGCCGCAGGACTACGTTGCAGTTCGTTTCTGTCGGGATCGTTCACCGCCTCCTGTATTATCCTATCCCACTCGTCAGTTTCCATTTCACATTCGTCATTCAAGACCCACATATAGTGTCCATGCGAACACTGGGCTCCATGATTCATGTAATGCCTGTTGAAATCTACTGCCCCATTTTTTTTGATGACTACGCATATATTATGTCCAGAGTCCAGAAAGAAGTGTTGCATGTCATGGCAATATTCTATATCCTCTATATCTAATAGGACTATGGCTTCAATAAAGTGGGGCTCGTGGGCCTTTTGAAAAAAGGAGTCTACGCATTTCTTTAGATACTCGGGCCTCTTTTTGCTTGGTATTATTAGGCTGAACCTTATTTCGGACTCATTTCTCATACCCTTCCTCTGCAACTTTCTAACAGAAAGTCTATGCTTTCTTCTAAGGAGTATTCTGGTTCCCATCCTGTTTGTTTTATGAACTTGGATGAGTCTGAAATTTGAAGTGTCACATCTGAAGGTCTAAGAAGCTCGGGGTTCACAACAGACTTGATAGTGGAGCGGCTCCTGCCCTTTAACTTTTCTAGGAAGTCTCCAACACTCAAAACATTCATTCCCCCTATATTGTAGGGCTCTCCAAACTTGCACGACTGAGATGCTATCCAGTAGGATCTCATCGCATCTCTCACATCAATAAGGTTCCTGATTGAGTCTAGATTTCCATGCTTAAGAACTTTTTGCTTACCCGCCTCTATCATGGCTACTTGATTTGCGAACGCGGTTGAGAATATATCTGCTCTTCTTGGGTTGATGTATGCGAACATCCTCGTAATAACCGACTTCATTCCGTAGCAGTAAAAGTAAGACATAGCTATTTTCTCTTGAGCAAGCTTGGAGACAGCATATATGTTTACAGGGTTTAGGGGATGATCCTCTCGAATGGGTGTGTCTTTCTTGTCTACTAGCCCATAGACTTCCGATGTCCCACAAAACTGCACCACTGGGTCTAGATTTAAAATCCGTATCGCCTCGAATAGATTAATGGTATTGTTCACGTTATTGTTCATAACCGCCAAGGGGTTAGAAAAACAGACCTTGACATTTGCATGGGCAGCAAGGTGAAAAATGTAATCAGGACGAATCTTTTTCAGGGTAGTGAAAACCGCACTGAAATCCGTTAGGTCGCACTCGTGTAGCGTGAGCTTGTCTTTTATGTGGTCTATGTTGCGTATTGACGAGGTGCTGTGCCATCTTGAAAGCCCGTGCACTTTTACGTCGGGTAGGTTTTCTACGAGATACTCCGCAAGGTAGCTTGCGCCGCTTCCCGTTATTCCCGTAATCAAAGCTTTCGTTTTACCCATTATGATCTCCCAATAGCTTACGCTTAATTTTGACGCTGGTCATTTCCTTAATGTGTTCAACTGCTTTTGATCCAAACTTGTTCTGTATCATGTTTAGATATCGGGGATTCTCGAAGCAAACGTGAAAGGCGTAATCTCTAAACTCAAGAACCTCTCTCGGCTCTAGACTGTAGGTTCTGGTAGGAATGTGATCATAAGATAAAAACCCAAACTCAGAATATTTTTGTGGGAGTTCCCAGCCCTCCTGTTTAGCTTTCATGTAGAGAGGACTTCCCGGTAGTGAAGTTGCTCCATACATATTTGAGTTTTCAGCATTAAGCTCTAACGCTAAGTTTAAGGTTTCTTGCATCGTATCCCAGTTGTCGTGGCCAAGGCCGTAAATATAATTAGCACAAACATTTATGCCAGCTTCTTGTATGCTGTGAACTACATCTCGTATATTTATGTCTTGAAACTTTCCTTTGGTAATTTCTTGCCTTATGCTCTGATTCCCAGCCTCGATCCCAATCGCCAGCCAGTTAACTCCAGCACTTTTTAGTTTGTCAAGATACTCGGGCCTCACGGTATCCACTCTAGTGTATGCCCATATATTAAAGCCATAATCTCTCTCTATAATCAAATCACACAATGTCATAAAATGCTTTGGCTTGAGAACCCACATCTCATCAGCAATCTTGACTTGACGAACCCCTTGCTCGGCCAAGTAGTCAAACTGTTTGATGGTAAACTCTGGATTCCAAAATCTAAACTTGTTAAAGTCTGAAGAAACTTTAAGGGGATTATTGTCGTCCCTGTTGATTATATTTATCATACAAAACTCACACTTATATACACATCCTAAAGAAGTGTAGATGCTAGCAAAGGGACTTCTGTCTTCGTCAATAAAATTGGCGTGCCAATTGCTCGTCCTATATTTTGAAAGATCGGGCATTAGATCAAATGCAACGCCCGGAAGATCAAATTCTAGTCTTTCTTGGGGGATCACGGGTGAAGGGGCTGTGAATTCTATGTCCCCGCAATCGGTCCTGTAGCAAATGCCATTCACAGAGCTTATGCTGGATGGTTGCAGGTCCGTTTCTAGAAGCGAAAGAAGAGCATAGACTCCTTCATTGGTAAACACTAGGTCGATGGAGGGATGCTTGGACATACTCTCGTAAGGAAGTGCGTTAACGTGAGGGCCAACGAATGCTATTTTATATTCTGGGTGTGTGCTTCGTAATGCCATTGATGCTTGCGTAGCACCGTGCATTGCTGCGGTTGATGCGTTTGGGTTTTGGCCAGTTGCCACAAATAGGACTAGGCGAGGGTCATAAGACTCTACTACCGATCCGAATTCTTCCAAGCTGTCAAGCTCTTCGACTTCCATGTCATAGATAGCAGCACCGAGACCTTTATTTCGGACGGCATTTGCCAGAAGACCCGCCCAGATATTCGGCTCCTTGGCCGAAAACTGTTTGTTCAGTTCCTGATATAGTTGGGCAGCGCTTGGGGCGACTATTAGTACGTCTAGCTTTCTCATTGATACATGTCTCCGTGTTCGATAAGTATGGTAGACACTCCGTCCTCCCTGTCTATGGCTGTCTTGTACTCTTCGTAAACTTTGTTGGGGTCTAAAAGCTCCACTACATTTATAGTATCGCACATGCTTTTAAAAGCGTTCGCATAATTCGCCTTGTGCTGGTGGCCGGGATCAAGGGGTTGTTGAGATCCAACGATAGCCTTGATGATAACTTTTGGACAAGATTCTCCGTCAGACATCAGGGGCCACTTATCTAGATGGTTGACTATCTGATTCGATGCCAATATAGTGAAGTTCATTCGTGGATAAATACAAATGGGGATTTTCCCATCCAGAGCTAGCCCCAAACAAAATCCAGCTTGAAAATCTTCTGCGACAGGCATCTCTAAGAGCTTTTCTTTGGGGAAGTCTTTCACCTGATGGGTAACGGCAGTCCCTTTATATGCTACAGCCTGTCCCACAAAGATAGAGCTTGTGTGGCTGTTAAAGTAGTCCATTCCTCGTTGTACTTCTGAAAGGTATGAGTTCACTAATCGTCCTCCTTCGGCTGTTGGTTCATGCTCCCTAACATAAAGTGGCTCTTCATAAAGGTGCTTTCCAGCCGCCCTAGCATGCAAAAAGTCTCATCAGGAACCTCCACCTCCTGTATATAGTTTGTTACTCCACAGGAGTAGCACCTAAAGAGAGATTCGTGTGGCATTAAGATATCGATAGGCACAGTGTTTTGACATGATTTACATTTATAGTTTGCGTGAAATGATAGGCCGAAAGGCTTTAATGGATCCACCTCGGACCCTTTAGATTGGATATAGTCATCAATAGAGTCTGAATATGAACGATAATCGCTTGCTAAAAAGTGCAGCTTGACATTGTGGGGTTTAGAATTTTTCTTTACAGGTGGTGCAATGGCGTCGTAAATAGTTACCGAGGGGATATACAAGTATCTGTTATACTTACATGACGAGACTAGTTTCCCCATCATCATGTCTGATCCAGATTGAGGTAGTTCATGTGGCAGAAAAAAACCAAGCACATCAAAAAGCTCCCTCGTTATTAAGGGGTAGCAAGAGTAGTGTGCCTTCAGCCTATCTCTTTCAACTACTCCTCTATCCGGAAGCCTAAAAATTTCATGTGTCTGACAATACGCGATTCTATCTGGCTTATCTTTTAGGTAATTCTCTATAAACTCTTCAAGATATAAATCAAAATTGGTAGTCTGGATGGTGACATCATCGTTAAGAACCCATAAATAATCGCCATCAGATGCCTGAGACATTGGCGTAAGCATGTCGGCGTGCCTGTTTAAAACAGGATCGTCGCAAGTGTTACAAATACCAGTTCCTTCTCCAGAGTTTCTATACGAATAAATGTCAATGGGGATGCCCTCTTTCTCCACGAGTTCCATCACAGACTCTGTCTCAGCATCGTCTTCGTCCCACCCCACCCACAATTCAACCTTGGATACGTCTGAAACATTTTCGATGATGCTATTAATAAGCGATTCCAAAAGCTTGGGGCGTCCTCGCGTGATTGTAAAAATGGATATTTTTTTCATAACTCTCTTCAACTGTCCACTTTAGAACTCCACAAAGGTTCCAGTGCCAGAATGCGGATAGGTCATATTGAAACGATAATAGGTCATATCCCAATTTAAGCAGCCTTTGCCTAGATTTTTAAAAGTTGTGTACCACAGATTCGCGCTGTCTCCCCATACATTTTTTGTGGGAGTTCCTACTGAAACGCCATTGTCTTCAATCACCCATGTGATAGGCAGGTCGTGGCATATGGAGAATCTTATAGACTCGCTAGCTATTCCTGTAAGGAAGCTCATGTCTCCTATTAAGCAAAAAACCCTGTCGTCAGAGTCTCTTTCTTTAAGGCTCCACGCAACCCCTGTGGCAATCGGGCAGATGCCCCCCACGATGGCCGAGCTATAGAAGTTGTGCTCTGGAAAGTGCAGGGTGATAGACTTACCGTCGAGGATTTTTTTCTTTACTGCTTCAGGGGGAATCCCTTTTAATAGAGCGTGGAGATGGCTTGCCCATGTGGAAAATACGTAATCTTTTTTTCTAACATTCTTAAAAATAGAGCAGAGGTCGGCTTCATTGTTATTTCTTAAATGAATCGGTGCCTTAATATCTCCAAGCTCGTATATCCTCTGTATCTCTATTTCAAAGTCTCTTAGTTGCTTGGGAGTCATTCCTTGCCTTCTCCTTCGAGTATCTTCTTTAGTTTCATTTGGTCTGCCTCATCATAGTCTCCTAAGCCGCTCTCTATTTCTTCCGCGTTACGGGCTATAAATTCAGCAAATAGCTTTCCTATACCAGCCTGCATGAGTATCCGCTGTAGTAGCGGAACAAAAAGTTCTACGGTAAGGGCAGGATAGCAAGCACGGATAGCTTGCTGCACGCAATTCATGTACCAAAGAAACCCTTGTGTCGGCATCATTTTACTAATAAGCATCATGTGTTTGCAGGAATTGCATTGGAGATGCTCCATAGAATATCTTATCATGTCTACATCAACGGGGACGATCTCTCCGCATCTGGAGCATTTAAAAAGAAGCGTAAATCGTGCGTCATACGGAACTGGCACGTCTATATGGAAGCCTCCATCTTCACCTGTCTCCGCGTTATCCTTGATTCGCTGGTGCAACATCTCGATATATTCGGCCTCCCTATCCACATTCAAAAGCCAAGTGTTGTTGTGGCACCTATGATCTGATTCAGATTCTTCTTCTTCCTTGTAGCCGTAGGCTTCGGTTGTTTCTGCATATACTTGGTCTATAATTGTAATTTTAGGCATTTTCAAACTTCTTGAAACCAAAAGACTTTTAACAATTTTAGCAAGAGCTATGTCCGCACCGTCACCCGATATTTCTAGAGGCATCATGCATCCCATGGAGTCTACAAGTTCCCTCGTAACAATAGGATAACTAGCCACCCAGTCAAGCTTGTTTATACTTGCGTTGTACGTAGCCGCTCTTTCTCTCCCGACTTTGGCGTAAATTTCATTGGTAGTACAATATGCGATGCGGTCGGGACAGGCACCGGCTTCGTGGAGTTTTCCAGAATAGTCTTCGTACTTATTCTGTAATGAATATTGTTCTCTGGGGCTTCGTCCTCTTAAAAACGACTCTATCTCGCTCTTGATCATTAAGTCGTAATCTTGCGTCATCACTATCACATCATCATTTAAAATCCACAGATAGTCTCCTGTAGACATTTCTACCATGGGATGTAGAATCTCACTGTGGCGGTTTCTGAAAGGGGAATCGCACTTCACGCAAGTTTGAGTGCCTTCTCCCTCAAAAACGCATGGCCTAATCACACAGTGTGGGCTAATTTGTGACGTTTTATTGTAAATATTTGCATACTGATTTACTAGCTCTATAGTCTCGGGGTCGTCATGCTCAACGCCTAGAAATATTTCTATATTGGAGTGAGAGGACGCTCCAGTGAGCAGGCTATCCATTAACTGCTTAAGGCATTTGACTCTGTCCTTTGTCATAACAAATATGGACAAAAAGGGAGAGGTATCCTCAGATAATTTTTGATCTAATTGATCCATAGTCAAACTCTTCATCAGTTAGGTACAGATTGTCTTTGATATACTGCTTAAGCCCGTCATTGATGCAGTGATCATTCTCGTCATACTGTGAATGGTCGTGGACGAGAACGCCTCGGCATTCCTCAAAGCCAAGTCCTAGGGACTTAGCTTGCTGATTCTCAAACCTATCCATGTAGCTGTTTATGGCAAAGGGGTGGTCGTATGACTTCCTGCCGCTGGTGGCTATCCATTCTGAGGGATTGAAGCCGCTGCTACGCCCATCCATTTCTGTAAGGTGACTTACACGTATGTCGGTCCTGTGAACCCAATTGGTTTGCAGGGCCGCTGCAACGAATGTGAGGGTAGATTCAGTGCAGAAACCTGCAAAGATATCCGGTAAAATTCTACCGTAAAAAGACATGATCTCATCAGAAAATATCTGGCAGTGCAGATTTACAGAAGACCCCACAGAAACAACGCCGTTGCCGAGAATCCCTCGGCCAGCGTCATATCCTAGGTCTCTTAAAGGGCCAGTATCCACAGCAACCCCACCGTCATCATCTACATCGGCAGAGACCATTGATATGTGGCATTGTTGCTGGAATGTTTGGATAAGATCATATATGACATCTTTCCTGTCAAGACTAACCCCTGAGTCTACATACATGTAGCCATCGTAGGGTCCGCACAGTTCCCTCATCTTCAGGGCTGTGTGATTGAACGTCACATTAACGGGAACAATATCTTCGATGCTATTTATTCTTATTTTGTCCCTGAAAAACGAATTAATGAAAGAGAGACACTTTGATGAGTTCCTGCAACTTGAAATCACTACATCCACAGAAATATCTGGACATTCTTGAGCGATAATGCTGTCGATAGACTGTAAATATCGCTGCGTGTCCTCATTCTTGAGGCCGCAAGTATTATATACTGCCAGTAGCTTATTCATGTTACAGCCTGCGACTTCTTGAGTTCCTGTAAGAGATTACGCAGAGAACCCCCTTCTTGATCCCTATCGGAAAGGGTAAGCGGTTTTGTCGGCCACGTTGCCCCTATGTCCGGGTCGTCATACCTTACTGCCCATTGAGCTCCCGTGCCTTTGTAGTGCTCTGACTGTTTGTAATGGAAAATACATTCATCGCTAAGACATAGGTGCGCATTTAAATAGTAAGGTGGAATTAGGATAGATTGACGACTCTTAGAGCTAAGAACCAATTCGATCTTCTCCTCCGTAAATAACCCGTACACGACCATATATACGCGACCATACAGGCACGTTACGAGCTTCCATGTTTCCCCATCTCCATGGAATCCCCTTAAGACACCCTCGCGGGACACAGACGCTTTATCCTCTGTAAATTTTATAGCGTCTGACGGATATTCCTTGTGAATAGAAAAAATTTCCCCTCTTTTTTCTACAAAAGAATCTATATCGCGAACCTCGCATCTATTGTACTGGCTCACTGCTAACGATACCTTCCATTAATTTTTCAGCATGGCGAGAAACGTCCACGGACCAGTAATCTGTACCGTGATTAAATGTCTTCTCTATCATTTCTAGTGCGGTTTCGTCCTTGGCGGCAATCGCCTCCTCGCTAGAATGAAAGACGTGATTAATTTTTATAAAGTCGAAGTAAACAGTCCTTTTTATGGCGTTGTATATCCTGTAGGTTCCTACGTCCGCTCCATGTGCAGGAAACCTCTCTTCCATAAAGAAGCCCAAAGTATTGATCGCTTTTTTGGATATCATTGGAAATGATGCGTAGAGCTTTGAACCCACCTTGTCTATGCTGTTGTCGCTTGTGGCAATATAAAAGATGCCGTCTTTCCAAGTTTGATGTATACGATGGATTTCCGTCCTAGCCATATCATCCCAGTCCTCGGTAAGAAACTCACAATCATCATTAAGCACCATTACAAAATCGCCGTGACAAGATCTGGCTAGGAAATTTAAGTAACAGTGCATGTTGTGTTGGCGAGGCCGAAAAATTGTGCGACAGAAGGGGTACTCTTCTTCGAGTCCCTGCGCAACGGCAAGTGATTCTTCATCGTCGATGTCCATTCCAATGATCACTTCCAGTTTTTCAATCTGCGACGTAGTCTGTTTAATAGATGCCAATAAATTGGCAAGCATGAATGTTCTCTTACGAGACAATAAGACTATAGAAAAGTTCATCTGTTACTCCTTAGTCGCCCTTAATTATTCTATAAGAATCCTCATCGAAGTGTTCTGTGGAAAACTCATACATATATGTGTCCTCAAGAGCTAGCATCTGATGCCGAAGTCCCACCGGCACATAAAAAGAATCCCCAGATGACAAAATTATTCTGTCGGAAAAATCTATATTGTCGCCTTTACCGTGAGACACTTGTAGCTTGCCTTGGTGAACGTGAAAGGTCTCATCTTTTAGCTTGTGGTAATGCCAGCTACATCTCTTACCTTTCTTGAAGAATAACAGCTTTCCGCAGTATTCCTCTTTATTTACAATCCAATGTTCATATCCCCATCCTTTAGGGACAAACTTGTCACATACTGTCATTCTATATTCCTGAGACCCCTACGGCTATAAAAGTAAAGGGGACACCACTACCGTCAGTGTCTACTAGAGATATCTCATACTCGGAAGCACTGACTGTCTCTCCGAACCTCTCTATGAAGGAGAATGTGGAGTTGGGCGCAATTTTCAAGTTGCCAGACTGTCCATTAAAAAGACCTGAGAATCCGTTTGCTCCCGTAGCCCTAACGTGCATATTGGCGATTTGATTCGAGTCGCTTATTCCAGAATCGCCGGGTCCGTTCCATCCATTCTTAATCAGCACAGCTTTGACATTGGAAAAGTCTACCGTGCTAGTTCCTCCGAACGCTTCTTTTGATAGCGAGTTGAAGGACAGGATAGTCTCACCGGCAGCGGGCAATGCTCCAGTGAATCTAACAGCGGCGTTGATTTCCCCCGTGCCAGTTCCGGCAGCCAAGGCTAAAGAGTGGCCCAGACTGCTAGTTTCGTTAAGGTTGGAGTTGGTGTTGCTGTCAAGAAAAGTATATGAACAATCAGAAGTGACTGTAGCTGTGACAGAAATAGCCATGATACCCTCTCTCAAAAAATATTACATATCTAGTGTGTTCTGCTCATATACAATTGTGCTGTCTGAAAACGCTGCCGCAGCAAACTGTACCCCGAAAGGACAGTGTGTAGCATGAGCAAGTAGCTTTTCATCTAGCGTCATTGGGTCCAGAGATTCATACTCTCCGTTATACCAAAACTTAGTTTCTGTTTCATCATGTGTCATACATCTGCATGAAAACATAACGTGAACGCCATCCTCTTCGATTTGCGCCACCTGCGCAATGGACCAAGGATATCAGTCGAATGGCTCTTTGCCCGGCAATGGGGTTTGTGTTCTCTGTACCCAATCGTTGACTTTAATCATATTTACAAGCCTCTCCTATCTAAAGTGAATTCCAAGACCTATATTTCTTGATCTGAAGATGCCGAATCTCAGGCCAACTCCGACGCCGTAACCACGACTGTTAGGGGGAAGTATAATGTTGCCGCGATGGTGGTAGCGAGGGTTGTGGCATCCGATGTGAGCGTGTGGGATGAGATGGGGTGAGAAGAGATGCCTTCTAGGACTTCTCTCATAAAAAGGAGTTACCCCAAGATACAACCCGTGGCCTTGTCGGAACACTTTTCTTTGGCGACTGTCGCACTTGTCAGAGGCGTCAGCATCAGGAGGAAACGACAAAAAGGCAAAAGAAAACAGGCATGCGATTACAATAAACAGTTTATTCATAGATATACTCCTAATTAAACACTAAAACTTTCCCCGCAGCCACAACTTGTTGCTGCGTTTGGGTTATTAAAAGCGAACCCTCGCTTAGACAAATCCTCTATCCAGTCAATAGTTGTACCATCAATGAACAGTTCCGCCTTCTTTTCGACCACAATGGTTAGCCCATCTTGCTCGTATCTGTTATGGGTTTTTTCTGAATACTCTGATTGTTCCACAAATCCCAACTTGTATTCAAAACCAGAGCATCCACCACCAGTAACACCAACCCGTAGAAGCCTGTTGGTTGCTTCAGGAAGATCTTCCATCGCCTTCCTTACCTCTTTAACTGCTTTGTCTGTCAGCGTTATCACAGGATTACCTTTGCATCACTTTCCACAAAATATCTTGGACGACCAGCGAAGTCAGTCTTCTGAGTCTGCGGATCAATTCCAAAATGAGCAAACAAAGTGGCAGTAACATCCTTCGGTCCAAACGGATCACTCTTTGGAGTTTCCACCTTGGAGGTAGACTCCCCAATCGCCCTGCCCATATCGAATTCCCCACCACTAAGCATAAGTGGACTAAGCTGCGGCCAGTGGTCTCTGCCGCCATTCTTATTGACACGATAGGTTCGGCCAAACTCTCCCGTTACCACTAGCAGCACATTCTTACTCATACCTCTGTCTTGCAGATCATCAATAAAGGTAGACAGGGCATGGTCAAGAGGAGGCATTCTTCCATCAAGGGACTTGGCGATATTGCTATGCATATCCCAGCCTCCATAATGGATGGTTACGAACTTAGTGCCATTTTCAACGAGCCTGCGAGCTAGAAGCATTTGCTCGCCAAGACCGCTACCATACTTATCGCGGCTTGGTTCTGGCTCTTTCTTTAGGTCAAAGGCTTCGCTAGCCTTACCAAGAATAAGCCCAAATGATTGCTTACGCAAGTCAGGCCAGATTTCCAGATCATTCTCAATCTTGAGCTTGTCTAGGCCGCCGATCAAATTACGCCTTTCAAGAAAGCGATTGTTTTCTACTCTAGACTTGAGGTTTTCAACACCCTCACCGCTTGCCTCGTAGGGCTTATACTGACCACCCAGCCAAGCAGGTCCGTCAAAGGTAATGCCATTAATCTTAACATATGTTGGCATACCACTCAGGGGGTGATTAGCTCCATACGTTGAAGACATAATAGAACCGTATGACGGCTCTTGCTGCATTGACTGTGGAGTATTGTCACTTGAATTATGACCAGTCATTACCCAGTGAGTGCCAGTTCTGTGGCTGGAGTTCCTGTGAGCGAACGACCTAACTACTGAAATCTTATCTCCTCTGGCAGCTAGCTTAAGGAAGTTGCCACCAAGTAGAAAGTCTCCCTTGGTCATAATTGCCCCATTGGTAGATCGCACTCCTTCTGGAGCCATTGGCTTGGGGTCAAAAGTTTCAATATGAGTTGCGCCACCGCCCAGCCACAACCAAACTACCGACTTCTCTCCAGTAGGAAGATTTGCCGCATTAGCATCCGTCAGGCCTACGGAAGAAAGAGCAGCACTGATACCACCAACCTTCATGAAATCCCGTCTATTAAATTGCACGTTCAACATCGCTGTTCTCCTGTCGTTTATGATTTGCCTATTTTAAAAAAACTCAGGTGCCATATAGTCATCTTGACTGTTGCTTGACAGCCTTCTTTCAAGTTTTTTGATCTTCTTTAGAAGACCTTTCTTTTTCTTCTTGAGTTTCTCTAGTTCTTGGCGGCTGTTGACTCGATCAATTGCCATCTCGATCTCGTATACGTTATCTTGCATACGACAGATCTGTTTGTTAAGTTTCATAAGGCCAAGTTTCCGCTAGAACAGAATTAACACCATCCATTGAAATTAACCACCTTCCATATTTACCAGTTTTTGTAGATGTTACTATAATATATCCATCGCTGTCACAATTTTGGCTTACCAGATCAGATAGATTCTGCGTAGCGATAGAGAAATCCTTATGTCCTCTTTCTGGCGTATCAACTCCAAGAAGCCTTCCGCGTATCTTTAAACTAACATTGTACCCTAAATCCACTTCTAAGTCCAGCGTGTCACCATCTATGACCCTAGAAACCTTAGCCCTGCGAACGTATGGGTCTGCTGCTTTTCTAGCCATTTTATACACATTTCAAAGAGCAATCCTCCCTTTGGGAGTTTTCGCCACCTTGCCTTTCTGTAAAAGCCACGGTTCAATTATACCCTCAACAGTTGTCCTATCTATCCCGCAAAGCGAACAAATTGTTTCAATACCTATAGGTTTTCCGCTTTTTCTTAGAACTTTTAAGTATGAATGATCCATGTCTGTCAGACCATCACGGTCAACTCCTCGCATCTCCATAGCGGCCCCTACGTCGCCCTCAGAGAGCCTCGGAACCCCCTTGGCGATATGGTAGTCGCGTAGCCATTCCAAGGACGCATGGAGGATTCTCGGAGTCCCTCTGGATGTGTTGACAACTAGGTCTACGGCGGAATCAGTCATCTGTAGGTCTAGTTCGGGAAGTCGTTTCTTCGCTATCTGTAACAGGTCTACATTATTATATAGTGTCAGCACAAATTTGTGTTTAAACCTGTCAATTAAGGGCTTGGATAGAGAGCCAAATTCGGTGGTGGCTCCTACAAATGTAAACTGTGGAATTTCTATGCTAATGGCGGCTTCCTCTTCGTCGCTGTTTGCGGTTGACATATCCACTCGGAAATCTTCTACGACGGGATACATGAACTCCTCTACAATGTTTGTCATCCTATGTATCTCGTCTACAAAGAAAATAGACTTGTCTTTTATTCTCATCAAATATGGCAAGATGCTTTTGATAGTTCTGAGATTGGCTCCATTGGCGATCTGTATAGGCTTATCCATTTCATTGGCTAGAGCAGTTGCAATAGTAGTCTTTCCTACGCCGGGAGGGCCGTAGAATAAGATATGCCCCAAACAGGCTTCTCTTGCTATCGCGCTTTGTATGCTGATCTGGAGAGCCTCTACGGCCTTGTGTTGGCCGAGCAGGTCACATAAATGGGTTGGGCGGAAATCACTCATGAGCGGCTAGAGCCTCCTGTACAACTTGTTCAAGACCATATCCCTCTTTGTAAACTTGGTCTATAAGTTTCTTTGCTTCTTTTTTACTGAATCCCTGTGCAACCAAGATTCTTTTGGCACTTCTTAAAATAGCACCCCTGCGTTCCGCAGAAGGCTTTACATTGATAAGTAAGGGTGGTACTGATGATTTAGTATCACATTGCGGACATTCATGGACTAGCTCCTTAGATCTAGGAATATCATCATTAAAGTATGTTGTTGGAGCATAACAGTTGGGACATTCTATATACAATACCACTTCATACTTTTTTAGTATCACTCTTTTCATTATTGGTGTATCCATAGTTGAATAAACAGAAAAATTAACTCAAGTGGGAGTGAAGATATGGGTTCCGCATTAGAATGTCTAGATATCAGATGTGACATAGGCATCATAAAGTTCGGTCGAGAACGAGCCGTAAGATGTTTGGGCGCCATTACCGACAGTGCCGGGGAAGGTGGTAGAGCTATACCTCTTGGCACTAATCCCAAAGGTTGTACACAATACTCTGCATCTCAGCTTATAGATCATTATGACAATGTCCTTGGGGCATATTCTCCGTGTTCATTATTTGAAGCAGGAACAATTGATCTTAACCCTGATAGTGGTGAGGCGAACGTCACGCTTCGGCCTTGCTGTGGCGACAATCCTCCTAATGCTACAGATTCGTTTGCTACAAGAGGTTCTGATATGCCTCAAAACTGTACGGATTACGTTAGGTTCTCGGTCCAGTTTTCGAACGGTGTGATTCGGTGCAAACAGCCCATGTTCGTTAATGATCCTTGTGAGGACTGCAAAACTGTCTTTGTGGGCGACCCGCTGTATCTAGACATTGGCTGGAAAGCAATTAGAATACTATCACCAGATAGGTGTCATATAGTCCCAGCCGCACAGTTGCCAGCGCAGCAGGTGACGAGCATTAAAATTGAGGGAGCATGGGATGGTGCTGGGAAAGTATTTACTCTTACTGATGAATGTAAAAATGGTCTAAGCAACCTAACATTGTGCCTTTGGGGCGACTTTTATCACAGACCAACGGATAATGTAGTATATGATATCGTGTTTCGATTAAGGGCTGGTGGTGGTGATGGAGGTATCTTCAAAGGCACCTCTGGTGGGTCGACGATTGACTATCCTTTCGATGGCTGTTACTGTCTTACTAAGCCGGTGCCGCATGTCGGGAACCTCCGTAAGCATTGCAAAAACTGGAGGTTTCAGATCTCAGTCTCTAAAAGTTCTGTTGCCTGTCATCTTTCAATACCTAGTAAGCATAATCGTGGGCAGAATCATGACGGTCCTTGGGGAGATGTCGGTAGTGACACAAAAAAAGAGGGCAGTTCGGATTCTCCATGTGAGTTGTTAAAGCAAGCTGCTATGGATACTGCTGCTAGAGGTGACTTCTCAGCAGGAAACTTTTGTCAGCCAGCTGGAACTAAGGGTTCTTCAAGTGATCGAGGAATGCCTCCTAAAGCTATGAACAATGCGATGGGTGGAGATCCTGTGTTGTTTGAATCCACAGTGACAGATAGCAGAATCAATACTGGCAATTGTCCTGAAGGTCTAGCTGGTTATGGAAGTGCCGGTAGTCCCACGACTATTAATATGTGGGATAGCAACCCCAAAGGGTATGGCCTAGGCTCATTCTATGTGTCAGGAGTTGCGGAAAGCTATAGTTATGTTAGCTGGACTGGAGGGGCGGCTGTAACTGGATCAAAAATACTAAACCCGTCTGGTGCGCCGAACTGGTATCCTCGGATGGCTAGTGATGGGACTATAAACGCTTGTGCTAGCGGCACGGGTAATGAGACTGGTGTAGTACCGGAAAACTATCCCCCCGGTATGGGTGGTGAAATTCCTGAGCCTCCTGCGGCTTAAGATAGAACAACAGGTGCGGAGAAAGCTAATCCTCTCCGCACCTGTTTTTTTGTTAGCTACAAGCTAATTGTTTCTGACGTTCCAGACATGAAGATTATCGCCATAGTCTGAGAAGTCATCTTCTTCTTCATATCGCCATTCTTCACCGTCATCC
>Ga0114906_1000543_pt1 | contig 21031 bp, 16 predicted proteins | sample MalvirDeepMed_M9_FD_89687 | JGI IMG/M metagenome (GOLD analysis project Ga0114906, IMG submission 89687) | Marine viral communities from the Global Malaspina Expedition - Malaspina viral metaG DeepMed_M9 | ecosystem: Environmental > Aquatic > Marine > Oceanic | place: Mediterranean Sea...
CACTAATAACTGATTCTAGCTCATTTTCATAATTGGAAGATTTATAAACATCAGATAATTTAATTTCTGATTCATAAGACACAATTAATTGTTTGCCGCTAATTCTTACATTAAATCCGTCCATTACACGAGAATCATTTACTACATGCCCTTCTTCTCTCTTGAGTCCAATCTCAATTGGTTCGCCTTTCTCGTCGTGTGCGCCGTCGTAAGCGTTTGATGCAGCTTGCGAAATTCCATTTATTACATCTAAAGTTTTCTGTGACATTTTATTTCTCCGTTGTTGGTCGCCAACCAGACACCCATCTTTCTTCTCTGCCTTCAATATAAAGTATATAACATTTATGACAACAATCAAATTTTAACATGTACAAATCATCCTCTGATTTAAAAGAATATGTCTCACATACTGGACAGGTTCTGTTTGTTTCTTTATTAAGTAGTTTTTTTGTAACTAAAAATCCATTCATTTCAACCTTTTCCGACTGATCATTGTATACAATGTCTTTTTTAGTTGTTTCTTTTAACTGTTCTAAATATTCTTTTTCTTTATCTTGGTCCCACGAAGACTTAGGATTGACAATAGCATCAGCGCCCCAGCGAGCTTTGATGGCTTTTTCTAGTTTGGCTATATAATTTATATCTTTCTTATCCTTGCTCAACTTCAACGCCCTCTATTTGTAAATCTCCGTTAACATCCCAATATAATTTTATTTCATCTTTAATAAACTTATTAATTACATCGATATAGAATCTAACGTCTTCTTCTGTATAAAGCTTTTCATCATATCTTTTTAAAACCCATTTAATAACTGAGTTAATAACAAATGCTTTTTTTGCATAATGTACATTGTCTTTTTTAAAATAATCTTTGTCGGCATTTTTTAATACCTTTATTATAATTTCCCTTTCTAATTTGTCCATAATATTATACCATCAGTTATAACTATTAATTAAGCAAAAAAATGTCCAGGGCCGGAGCCCTGGACATCTCGAATTATAAAGTATTACTACTTGTTATTCTTAAGAACCTCAATTTCAGCTTTAAGCTCTTTAACAGCCTCAACGAGGACTGAAGTTAAGCGGCTGTAATCAATTGATTGAGCCCTTCCATCATTACCGAAGTGAACCACTTCCGGAATAACCTCGCCCATTTCCTCTGCAATGAAACCAACATCTTGGTGTCCATCGGACTTCCAATTGTAGCTAACGCCACGCATTTGCATGACTTTATCCATTGGATTTTCAATTGTCTCAATGTTTTTCTTGAGACGAGCAGATGAGTAAGTTGCCCAAGCATATGCACGAGCTTTACCAGTTGTAGCACTATTAGCTAATTCAAGAGCATAGCCATCGGAATTTGCGCCACCATTAACAGCGACACCTTGGGAGCCAGAAACGGACAATGCCGTTGCAGTATGACATCCAAGTTTATCGGCATAGACGTTAGCCCACTGTGCGGACGTAGAGCCGAGACTATCGGCGCTGTCGCTGTTTGGTACAACGTTACCATCAACGTCAACGTCTCCGCCGGCTGGGTCGAGCTTGATATCGCCAGACGAAATGACATAAAGATCGGTACCGTCTCCGGAGATGTACTCACCGGCGTTACCGAATGCAAGTCTGTGCCCAGAAGTTGCCATCACACAGTTATTAGCAGCCTGGTCAGTCAAAGTAAACTTAGACGTACTACCAATATTGATGATGGCACTGTCAGATAACAGATCTAAATCGTCACCGATAACAGCACTCTTGGCAACACTCAAACCACCGTCAGTCTGCAAAGAACCGTCAGTTGTCGAAGTGGCTTCAGTTGCGTCGTCAGTCTTAAGGATGCCGCTGTAAGTACCAGTTGTACCAACAATAGCGGCAAAGCTACCAGCTGCAACGCTCGAAGCACCGATTGTAGTACCGTCGATTGTACCTCCGTTGAGGTCCATTGTAGTAACAGTACCCATGTCAGCCACTGTGCGGCTAGCATTAGTCCAGTTGCTTCCCATTGAGAAACTAGAACCATCATCAGCAGAGATTGTATCAAGAGCAATATCTCCAACGTTTGTGATATTTCCGTCGCTTACGCTTAACGAAGTACCAACAAGTGCTGCGAAAGTACCGGCTGCTGCGCTAGCGGCGCCGATGGTTGTTCCATCAATTGCTCCACCATTGATATCAACAGTTGTAAGTGTTGAGGTACCTGTTGCAGTGAGTGCATCGATGTGACCTGCATCTGCGTGAATTTCAGCCCACTGATTTGAAGATGAACCTAAGTCGAAAAGACTGTCGTGCGTTGGAACAACATCGCCAACTACCACAGTACCAGCATTGGCGGAACCACTGATGGCAAGAGCATTAGCGTTGGTGTCATAGCTAATCGAGGTGTCCTCGTCCGTACCGAACTGCATCTTAAGATTGTCACCGAGAAGAAATCCATGAGAACCTGTTATCGAGGTACCGGTGACAACGGTAAATGTACCAGCTGCAGCTGAAGCTGCGCCGATGGTTGCGCCATCGATTGAGCCTCCGTTGAGATCCATTGTCGTAACCGTACCCATGTCAGCAACAGTGCGACCAGCGTTTGTCCAGTTACTGGACATGCTAGCAATACCAAGAGCATTAATACCATCAACATCTTTGCTTCCATCAAGGACGAGAGCCTTCGCAGCAGCAGCAGTACCATTAGTAATGCCGTCAAGCTTCTCTAAATCAGCCTCACTCATATCGGCAGAGCCGATAATGAAAGAACCAACAGCGGTTATAGTACCGGCTGTGGTCAAATTACCAGTAGAAGCTAATGTCATTTTAGCAGTTGCAGAAGCTGCAGCTGTTTCAGAATCAGCTGCTGTGAACACCAACTTTGTAGCATTAGCGTCTGCACCGAACGTTTCTTCTGCGATTGCATGAATACCAGCAGCGACTGTTGCAGCGTCTGTACCATCAGAGTCACCAGCTGCAAATTCAATTGAAGCAATAACTTCGTCAGCGATAACTGCGTCTTCTTCAGACTTTAACTGTAAAACAACAGGTAAGTTATCGCCAGCTCCAGTATGTGTTAACGTAAGTCCAGTGTCTGCAACGTGAGTCAAAGTGATTTCATTGTCGTCTCCAAAGCTTACGACTGCACCGTCAGCCAAGAACAAGTCACTAAATTGTAATGCATTAGTTCCCAGAGCTGCGCCGTCTTGTGCATCTGGCACAAAAGCGGTTTCAGCAGTAAAAGTAGCTGTTCTAATGCCAGAAGTTCCATTATCAATTGCTCCGAAGCCACTAGTAATCGAGCCGGCATTAAGTGCTCCAACTGTGACCATATTTCCACCACCAACAGAGTTAGCATCGAAATAAGTCTGGAATGTTTGAACCGTTGTTTGCTTCATCGTGCCGCCGTCATTGGTGAGAATTCCATCACCATCAACAACAGCAGTAGTGCCTACACTAGAACCACCGTCCAAGAGTGCAAATTCAGCAGCAGTGACGTTTGCATTGGATGCGGCGTCAGCTAGCAAAGGAACATGACCGGTCAAGTTTGGTAGCGTGTAAGTTACATCGGCACCAGCCACGGCGGAAATAAGTGTTCCCTCGTGACCATCATCAGTGCCGCCCTCAAATAAAACACCACTTGATGTAGAAATGACTTCCACAGTATCTGTGATTGTTGTACCGGTAACTGTTAAGTTACCTGAAACAGTGAGGTTGTCAGCAACAGTAACTTCCGAAGTTGAATGACCAATAGTAACTGGTACTCCCGAAGTGCCGGTGGCAATTTTGACACCGTGTGTCGTATTACCTGCTAAAATAGAAACACCACCAGCATCAGATACCAACTCAATCGATGTTGCGCCAGTACCTTGGTCTGAATGGACCTTAATCGTTTCACTAGTGCCACCATCAGCAGTTATCAGAATTGCACTCGCAAGATCAGCTGTCGATTTGATTCCAATGCCTCCAGCAGAAGCCAGAAGTTGAACTGCTGCAGCGCCTTCTGTAACGCTAGTACCAGCATCATTAACGACGTGAATAGTTTGAGATGTGCCGGCATCAGCATGAAGCTGAATGCACGAAGCTTTATCTTCATTGGCAACAAACATCATTGAGCCGCCTTCAGCCCATAAATCTTTGGTATCAGCCCAAGCGAGACCCATACCACCTGCTACAGAGCTAAGTAAAATAGCACCTGCGGCATCAGAACCGTCTGTGGTACCAGCAGTGTTGATCAACGAAGCCAACTCACTGCCTGCAGTTCCGTGTGGCGAGAGTAACAGAGCAGAAGCTCCGCTCTTACCAACTGTAACTGTCTGTCCATCTGCGACGGTCATAGTAACTGATCCGGCAGTTGAAGAAACATCAAGCGATCCAGCGGAAACAATATCCATTCCCGTGCCGCCGTCGTGTGTAAATGTTACATCATTTCCTGCACCGAAATTAAGAACTGCGGAATCGGAAAGTAACGAAAGGTCGTCGCCTACAACAACGTCGCCTGCAACGCTTGCTCCGCCGGCAACATAAAGTGCGCCGTCAGTGGCAGTAGAAGCAGCAGTGGTTGCTACTACAGTAACCTGCTGACTTGAGTCAACAGTGAGTGCTGTGGTTGTGCCGTGGGCTGCACCGACGCCAATCTCAAGTTTGTCAGTCCCATCATCGAGACCGATACGATAGTCCTGTGCATTACCATCGAAAACCAGCATGGTGTCTTCTGCACCAGCGTCTCCAATGGTTATTTGGGGTGTAGTGCCACCGAAGACTTGGTCTGCTGTCCAAGTATTTGATTCATTTGTCAGAGCAAATTTCTCCAATTCATATTCTGAATCTGCACTATTTCTAAAGTAAAAAGTGTCCACGGCAGAATTTGCCGAAGACGTGGCTGCATAAAGTCTAGCAACGGATCCGGACCCTGCTGGGACCGAACCGGAAGCTAATTGTAAAAAATCTGGGCCAAGAGCCGTAACTGGCCCAGTTCCTCCTATATCTAAACTCATATAATATACCTCCTAAAGTATTGTTTTGTAGTTTGAAGAAGACACACGCGTGCCCCCCTCTCGCTTATAGGTAGTGTGCCGGTTCCTATTTTGAAAGTATATAAATTAACTATTTTTTGTCATTTTTGTAAGCGCTTGTTAACGTTAACAAATTATTTTCTAATAAGTCAATTTTATTTTGTTGAGCCTTTATAGCCTCCAAGAGAAGTGGTACCATCTTCTGATAGTCCATTGAAGACACCCCGGTCGAACTGTCATCCTTAAAAACTATTTCCGGCATTACTTCATTTACCTCTTCTGCTATAAATCCAATATCCTTTTTACCATCTTGTTTCCAGTCAAAAGTTACTCCCCTTAAGTTCATAATTGTATCTATTGGATTCTCAATATCAACAATGTTTTCTTTGAACTTTAGAGAAGAATATGTTGCATAGTGACTTGCTTTGACAAATCCTGTATCATTCAACTCTACATTACCAGTCACATATAGAGTAGAGCCATCGTAAAGAAGCGAGCCAGTTCCCTCAATTGTAGTACTTGAAGTCCATATTGCCAATTGATTATCGACTGGAGTGCCGGCTATAAGTACATCCCCAGTGCCTGAGCCTTGTCCACCCCCTGTAGAGCTGAATGTGATAGTATCGGTGTCCGGGTTATTTGTAATTATCATGTTTGCGCCGGCAGCTAGAGTTAGGGTATCTGCAATTGAGTCTGCTGAAATATTAGATTGCCCACTGACAGATATAATAGAAAAAGCATTTGTAGAGGAATCGGGGGCTACAAGATCTATAGTTCCGTCAGAATCTTGATAAGTGGCAGTTACATTTGTTTCAGTATTCCCTGAAAACATTGCCCCTACAATGTCTTGGACCTGTTCTGTTGATAGTGGTGCGCCGATGTTGGGAGCAGCAATTGATATTGTGCCTGCAGAATTATTTCCTGTAAGAGTAATATTTGTCCCGCCGGCGAGTTCAATTGTGTTTGCTGTTGAGTGGTTATCTATAGAAACAGTTGTGTCGCCGGATGTATTTCCAGATATTTTGAGTTGAGTAGCGACGGCATCGCTGACATTCACTGTTAATTTATCAGATGAATCACTTAAACTAATCCCAGTACCAGCGTCGAAGCGTAAATTACCAACATCATTTCCTGAGTCGTCGTCGACACTGAAGGTTGTAATTCCAGCATCGCCGTAATCTGCAGCCGCGATTGTAATTCCGTCGCCGCTAGCGTTTCCTGTGAATGCGATGTTGTTACCAGCAGTTAGTGTTAAAGTATCATTAACCGCGTCGGCTACAATTGATGCATCGCCAGATCTTGTTCCAGTGCCGGTTGTGGCTAAAGTAATGGTTTTAAAGAAGTTGCCAACATCACTTGAAATTGTAATTTGATCTCTGGATGCGCTCCCATTCAATGTGACATTAGACCCGGCGACGATCGTGAGTGTATCTGTACCAGACTCTGCTACCATTGAAGAGTCTCCTGTTACAGTCCCTCCGTTTGCTGATAAAGAAACCGTCTCAAAAGAATTTGAGGAAGTCGACACTCCCGTTATTGTAATAGTATCACTATTTTGATCACCAGTTAGCGTGATGTTCGCGCCGGCAATTAAATTAAGTGTGTCTTCTTGAACTTCTGCTGCAATAGAGTCGTTGCCGCTAGCAGTGCCGCCGTTTGCAGTGATATTGATTGTTTTGAAACTGTTGCCAACACCAGATTCTTCTTTGACAAACTTTCTTAGCTGATCCATGCTAAGTTTGGCGGCACCCTTTTGACGACCCATTTTAGAATTTCCTTATACTATAACTATTACTTGCCGGCTTCTGCAGCCGCAAAATAAATACCCATAGAAAGTAAAATTCCTGCAATAATTCCACCGGCGAACCACCAATGAGTGTAATCATTAGGATTTTTCTTGACTAATTCTTGCAAACGCATGATTTCTTCACCCTTTATTTTCAACAAAGAATCTGTTTTAGATTTAAGAGTGTCGTGTTTAAGCTGCAACTTTGATAAAGTCAACGTGTGTTCCGCTGCCAACTTTTTTCTTAAGAAGTCCAACTCAAGTTTGAACTTAAGCGTCATAAATTGTTTATCTAATTTAAGTTTTGTTGCTGCTGGAATGTCAAATAGTATTCCAGCCCATGGAGTCTTCTCTCCTTTTCCTATATAAATAAGCCGACCATTAACATTTAAAGAATCATCAGGATCTGTTTCGCCAGCCGATGCTACACAGGGTACAAAAACCAAAGCAAAGCTCAATAATACTGCTAAAAATTTATTCCACATTGTCAACTCCAAACATCTCACTTAGATCTTTGGCTAGTTCTTCGGGCGTACCTTTGTATTTTTTAACCATTTTATCAAGTTCAATCTTTTCTTCTTTTTCTAATGAGTCTAAGCTAACATTGTGTTCTTCTTCTATTTTCTTCATTGTACTTAAATAAGTATCATATAATTCTTCTTGTTTTTTAAGCTCTTTTTTGTGAGATTCATTGATTGTTCTTATTTGATCCTCGTAGCTTTTTTTATTTGCGTCTAACATTTCTTCAAGTTGTTTGTTTTTAGTAAAACCAAAAAGCCCAGCCACTCCCGAAAGAGCGACTAGGATAATTAAGAAAGGAACATACCAATGTTTCTTTATCCAGACCCAAATTTTCTTTAAGGTCAGCATCTACTGCCCTCCGTGTTTCCAACGCGTAGCTAAGTCAACAAGGGCTTCCGAACCAATGTACATTACTGTAACGGCGACCCAGTCATCTGAATCAATGTGTCCATAAGACGATAATACTGTAGCCGTAATCCATGCAAGGAACTTACGACTGATAGCTTTTTCTACCATCCTGTCTAAAAATGCTTTAATTTTTTCCATAACTATTTTCTCCTTTAGTCACTAACTGCACGACCTTTCATTTTTTCCCAATCACGTTGGTTTGAGGGTCGCACCTTTAGATTTTTATTCCATGTTGCATTTAACATGGTTGTATCAACATTGTTTTGTTCTGCTTGTGTTTTCAAAGCAATTAGATCCTTTGGAAAGCAATGACCACCGAAACCATACTTATTATCATATGGCACCATGAGATGTGTTCTGCCTATTCTCTTGTCTAGTAATACTAGCCTTCTTACTTTTTCATGATCTAATTTTAAACCATCACATATCTTTTTCATTTCATTTGCGAATGAAACTTTCGTCGCCAAGAAAGTATTAATATAATATTTTGTCATCTCTGCTGTTTTTGAGTCGACCTCAACAATGGGGATATCAAAGAATATATTCGCAAACATATTTTTAACGATATTAGTGTTCTCCTTGTCTCCCCCTAAAATAATTCTATTTTGATTCTGAAAGTCTTTGATATTATTAGCCTCTGTTAAAAATTCCGGGCTGAATATGATATTGATATTTTGAAATTGTTGATTAAGATCTTCAGTTGTTCCGGGTATCACAGTAGATTTTATAATTGCGATGTGACCAGAGGCATATTTGTTCATGTCAGATATCACTTCTTGTACAATGCTTAAGTCGCATGCGCCGGTCTTTTTCATAGGAGTTGGAAGACAAATAAATATAATTTTTGTTTTCGTCATAAGCTCTTCTAGAGATCCACAAGTAGAGTTTATAAACTTATCATATGTTTCTACATTATAATATTTGTTTAATCCTTCTCTGATGGCGGACCCAACGAATCCCTGTCCAACAACACCAATTTTTGTATCTTTATTTATTAACATACGCAAATCCTTTACTTTTATCGATCTCTATTTGCAGATCTACTATGTCTTTAAGACCGTCTAAATGAGAAATTAAAAGCACTGTTTTAAATTGATCTTTAATCATATCGATAATATTGATAAACCCTTCCATGTTTTCTTCGTCTAATGAAGTGCCTGGCTCATCTAATATAAATATATCTCCTTTCGGAAGAGTCGACACATTTAAAAGTGCTAGCCGGATTGCCATGGCACATATTGTTTTTTCTGCTCCTGATCCTAACTCAATTGGTCTAGGCTCATGTTTCGAATGTTTTATCGAAATATATAGTTTGTTCTCATCATTTTCGAACATAACTTCAAAATCAACGATGTTTGCTAAAATCTTGGAAATCTCTTCATTTAATACAGGAAGCCTATTCTTGATAATGCTATATGCAATGCCATTTGCATGCATACAACGCAGGAAAAGATCATAAGCAGAGAACTCTTCCTGTTTTTCTAAATAATCCATCTTATCTTTTTCAATCTGAACTAGTTTTTGCTCCAAGGATCCGTTCTTTTTATATAGTTCTAATAATTCCTTGTGACATTTATCATGGTCTTTTTCTGATTCTTTCTTTTGTTTCGTTAAATCCGACTTTTGTTTAAGAAGGTTTTCTAAATTTTCAATTGCTTCTTTGTTTTCTTCGTACTCTTTTTCAAGCTGAATTAACTTTTCTTTTTTATTCTTCATTAGAATAATAGAATTTTTTCCTTTCGCAATGTTAAGTTCTAGTTGGTTGTTCTCGTTTTCTGTCTCTGTCTTTTTTCCAAGAAGTTGATTATATTTTTTCAAATATTCATTTAATTTATCAGATTCCATCAATGAAAGTTTTTTTGATTTATGATCGACAGCCATTGATAGGTCTTCTATCTTTATTAGATTTTTATTCAGAACCTCCTTTGTTGAATGTGCGTCACTAATAAACTTACACTTCGGAAATTTATCTCCGCATGGTACCTCATCAAGCAACTTAATCTTCTTATTCTGATTTTGTATCTCAGTATCTAGGAAGAGCATTGCTTCTTTTAACTCATCAAAAACTTTTCTTTCAGAATCAACCTTTTCTAACTTATTATTCAAATTTTCGATATCGAAATTTTCTAGAAATTCTTCTGCCTTCTTTATAAAACCCTTATTATCATTTATATCTTTTTTAAAACCTTTGTTGTCAGATTCTAAAATAGAAATTTTGTTAACAAGATCTGCAATATTCCTTTTTACATTTTCAATCTCAATTATTTCATTTGGAATCGAATCAATCTTATTGCAAGTCTCAGTTAAAAAAGCGACTTTTTCCTGAATTACTTTCTTAAGATTAGCACAGTTTCTTTCTTTAAGGGAAGCAGATGCCTCGTTTCTAGCTAAAATGGTTCTGGCTTTTTTAATTTCTGCATCAAAGTCTCTTTCTCTAGATTGTTTTAAAAACCCTTTTAAATTAACTACTTCGTCTTTGGCTAACCGAAACTTCTTATCAAAGATTTCTAGATCAAGGAATTTTGCAAGAATCTCCTTTCTCTTAGTCGAGCCCTCACTAATATAAGACAGCGAACCTAGCTGTGATGCCATGGAAGTTAATAAAAAATCATCAATGGTACCAAACACCTTTCGTATATTTCTGTCTGTGTCATTTCTGCTTAAGCCATTAAGTTCTTTTTTTTCTTTAGTTAAGTTATCAACCGACCAGAAATTAACATCAGTTTTTGCTTCATTGGTTGTCTTCCCTTTAAGGCTCTTCACATATTTTTCAGATGATCTTTCAATTATGAAAGTCTTTGATCCAATATCAATTTCAACATATCCTCTGCAATTCTTTTTATTCTGGTTGATCATATTATAAGTCTTTCTATTATTTTTTGACGATGTATTAAACAAAGTATATAAAAGACTATCAATAATGCTAGACTTTCCAGAGAAGTTTTTACCAAGGATCCCTGTGACCCCTTCCAAACGAAGGAAATCAATAGAGTTTCCTTCGCCGTAGTTGAAGAGATTATCCCATTCTAACTTACGCAGTTTCCAATTAACGTTTCTTCTAACTTCCTCTTCCTCTTCGACCATGGTATTGAATTTTTTATTTAATGATAAAACGCTCGACATTGTTTCTTCGTCAATATGAAAGTCTTCTGTTAAATATTCACGAATAAGCTTTTCTTGAACCTGAAGGTCACGCATATTCTCTTTAAGAAATGGCGAAGATTCTTCGTCTGATTGGCAAGATGCTGTTGATTTATTTAAATAAGTCACAGCCTCTGGCTTAAACCTATGTTTTACTACATCTACTGCTTTTCGAATAACATCCAACGGCAAACTATTTTTCGAAACTAGCCTCAACCTTGCACCTTCAACAACATGTGTTTTCTTAGGCAATCTTCCCGTTTTTGTCAACGTGATTGTAATAAACGGCTTGGGATTAGGCAAACATATGTGTTTTACATCGAAGGTCTCTTTATCTTGGATATTCCATAGTAAATACCCCTTGTCGTTCGACTCGCCGTGGTTCTGCTGAATAGTCGAGCCGCAATAGCGAACCCTGCCTTCTTTGTCCATTGGCTGATTGGTTTTATGAATATCGCCCAAGAAAGCATAATCAAAGTCATCAAAGATTGATATGTCGTTTTCCCCATGTTCCATAATCCAGCCAACATCAGTACTGCAATTTGAAATGGAGCCATGATAAAGAGCAATATTAACCTTATCCACTTTGTTAGGCTTGGACCAATTATCAGCATCAAAAACAGATAATACATTAATTGCAAAATTCTCACCTAAATCAATCTCCCCCGAATCTTTAAGCAAGTGTAAGTCCGACATGCCGAGCGCATTGACGATCGGTGTTAACGCATCTTGCCTATTTGAATTCCTTAAATTTCCATCATGGTTCCCCAATATTACATATGTAGGAGCAATCGAGGCTAAATTCCTTAAAAAGTCAGAACACAAGTCGACGAATTCAGGGCTGAGCTGTGTCTTTGTGTGGGCAATATCCCCACAATGTATAATATAATCAATCTCTTCTTCGCGAAGAGAGTTGTATAAACTTTCAAATACTTCTTTGTATTGTTTATGATATTTTAAGTTGCGGATATGAGTATCCGCAATATGAGCGAACTTCAATACTTCCTCCAAAAAAGATAAACATCAAATATAATATAATAACGCTTATTGTGAAGTTAAGTGTCTGGATGAAGAACAGAAGGTATCTCTACCGCACCTACTTCCATTTCAGCCAATGCATCGCGTAGATTGCCGGCTGCTTTGGTCACAGACTCAGGCAGACTATCCAACGGAAGATCTTCTAAAAGTTTTGAAGCTGTGCTAATATATTGAACAACGTCGTCATCAGATAATTCCGGAGCCGTACTTTGATATGAGCTGTAAGACGGAAGTGGTTCTTGTGTGCCGTGTGCTTCTTTCAAAAGAGCTGTTTGTAACTCTTCCTTAATAATTTCTTCAAGTCTAGATTTTGTAATATTCATTAGATTCTCCACCACATTGTGTACTATAAGTAGTATCTAGTCTTAGTTAAAAGCGCATACTATTTTCAAATATTGAATAGAAATTGTCTTCTATAAGGGAAGCCTCGTTTTTTCGTTTATTGAACAATTCTTTTGGCATTACACCAACGTCTTCGTATCCCGAAGTATCAACCTTATATACTTCAATGCCATATTTTAGTAAAAGTTTAATAATTCTGTCCTCTTTTTTCTGAGCGTCAGAGTCTAAAGCAATATAAACCGCTGTATCTTTTTTTACTATTTCTTGAAATAAACGTGACTCTTCTCTTATTGTCGAACCCAACAATGGAACAGAGTTTGGTCCGGATATAATAGCATCAAAAGCGCCTTCCACAATAACCATGTCTTCATCAAAATCTAGATACAGATGATTAAAGATTATATCTTTGCTTGCGGCAGGATTCTTATACTTTTTCCAGTCATCCATATGGGTTCTAGCTATAAAATAGTTGCAACGACCTGACATACCAAATGAGGGAATGATAACCCTTCCAGAGTACTCGCCCGAGGAACAGTACCCAATCTTCCATCGAACTATATCCTTCTTGGTTATTCCCCTATCATATAGGTATCTAAGAGCAGATAAGGCTGTGCGTGGAAGGTTTTTGTTAGCCAACGAAATATACTCTTCTGGAAGGCTCAAGGTTGGCTCTGCGACAAAGCTGCTTTCTTCCTCGAACAAATCAGAACCGAAAGAGGCAACGTCGACGGTTTCTTCGAATTCGTCCCATGCTTGGCGATTGTGGAACGTTCCGTATCTTTTAACAAGGCGTCGAAGGGCTCGTCCTGAATAATCACACACCCAACACTTAAAGACGTTTTTGTTAATATTAACAGATAGTTTCTTCTTGTGGTGTGAGCACTTAGGGCAGTGAAACAAATACTCTTCGTTACTTAAATAGCAGCTTCCAAGTACTTCGTTTAAAATCCTAAGCTTTTTTCTTTCTGACACTCTATCCACCCGGCGCGGGCGATCACCCAACTATCTGCTTTGTCATAACACTCCTGTCTTGGATTGTTATACTTAGTATAAGTTATAGAAACGTCTGGCACATTGTCAAGCACGTATTTTAGTACAACGCCTTTCGCTTTCTCACCGCGTGGAATCTTAATTCCACAGGATTTTCTTGCACTAGTGGCTGAAAGATATTCTGGTTCAACGGCGAATTCTCTATAACAAAGCCATGAAACCATCCCGTTGAAACGAGACAACAGAGACAAGGTATGAGCAGAAGAAAAACCGGATCTAAAAGATTGAAGCGACTGTTCAATAAAAACTCTTTTAGGATATGTCGCGACGGCTCTAAATTTCTTTCTCACATAATCAGCTTTCTCAAAGAGGTTTTTGATTTTCCTGAGATCCCAGGCTTCATTAGCAACAATTTCTCCGTTGTCATCTAATACGGTTAAGCCAATAATGCTAGTGCTTACATCTAATCCATATATCATAAAAATACTATACTATATATCAAGCTTCAATTTAAACGTATATTCGTCTGTTTCTTTCTTGCGAACTGGATTTGCTAATTTAGCAATTGCAATTAAATTATTATCGTCATCATATAAACCGATTTTTGATATGAATGTCTGCTTCTCAAAAAATTCTTCAGCTTTACTGTATGAACTACTAATCGCGTTAATAATATATCTTTGATCGTTTTCCATATACATATTAGAAGATGTTATTTGAAGATCTTCACTAGCTGAACCAGAAGAACTATATTTAATATAAGTTGGATTATTCGAATAATTCAACACACCTCTTCTTGCATGAGCAAACATTGTTATAGTAGGGGTGGTTGTTGATCCGCTAAACTCTATTTTATAACTAGAAGAATGTATTGGCGTTGCTGCTGATCCAGTTGAGCAAAAGTAATTCCAAGTTGGAAATTGCACTACTCCTGTGCCGAGATAGTCATCTTTAAAGTCAGTTGTTATAGAATTAGAAGATGTTAAAATAATAAACCCTTCATTGTATAAAGCAATTCCAACCGATCCGGTTGTGGTACCACTTGGTTCAGTTACAATTATCTCTCCATTTTTATATAAATCTTGTGCTCGACCAATTAACGTTCCTGTGACATAAAACTTAAGATCGATGGTGCCCTTGTCAATAGAGGATCCAAAAAAGATAGATGGAACATCAATCATATTCATTTCTACTGCTGTCAAGTCTCTTCCTGAAGCGCTGGATGATACCATGAAATGTTTGCTAACGTTCGAATAGAAATCAATAGTGTTTCTGAGGGCTTCGATTCTTTTCCTGTAATTCCTTCCACCTGACTCTAAATCTGTGAAACCCGCTGCATAATGTTGTCTTGTTATGCTAGCTGATAGAGGATAGCTTCCGGCGATCTCATCGCCATATGCAAAATCACTATTAAAGTCTGTTGTGCTAACAGTAGAGAACGACGACAAGCTGCCGCCCTTTGTTATATAAGGGTATATCAACGCTGTCGACGGACGGTCAACATTCATTTCATGCAAGCTAATGTATCCGATGGGAACATGAGGCACGTCATCGACGGCTGTTCCCGATACGGGTGCTCTCTGGTTATAGAAGGTGGTGCCGCTGTATATTAAAAATTCTGTCTTTGGATATAACCGTATTTGGTTATATAAGATATCTTTTGGTGAAAATTTAAATCTTGGCATTTCATATCTACTCTAGTAATCCAATCTTACTCTAAAGGTTAACTCTGTTGTCGGATCCTTGCGAATAGGTTCAGATAATTTAGCCACAGCCAATAGCTCGTTATCCGGAGCATACAAACCAATTGTTGTAATATATGCAACAGGTGAATCTGCTGCTTTGTCTTTGACAACAATTTGACTTGCGCTTAGATAAGTCGGATTGGCACTATAATTGAATTCGTTGTGATTTGCTCGACAGAAGTGAATTGTTGAGTTAAGCTCTGTTGTGTTGCTAAAGCTGATGTTGTTAATTCTATCTCTGATGCCTTCAACTCCGCCTGAAATCTCAGAGCCTGTCATAAGGTTTTGAGAGTCAGAGCCAGAACCTGCAAGAACGCCTGCGCCACTGTATGCTTCACCAGCGGTACCTGCGTTTGAAGGAACATGTAACTCTCCAAACAAAGATGCAGTAACAACAGCGATTCCGGCTTGATAGTATACAAGACCGCAGGGTTTCCCGCCGTCAACATCAGAGGAAGGACCGCCGCCTCCGGCTGATGTAAAGTGCCCTGCAGCGCCGGAAGCCTTTGTATAAAGAACACCATATTCGCCGGCTGGAGAATTAACTCGGAAATCATTAACACTTCCTGTATCCCCGATCGTCATGACTCCGGTTTTAACAGCATCAGTATAAGCGCCACCGGTTAAGAAAGTCATTTCAAAACTTCCTTTCTTAATTTCATCTTTTGATAACAACCTTGAGAAGTTGAAAAACCATGCTTCATGAATTTTGTCTCCGCCTGCAGCAAAGTTTCCATCTTCGTCGAAGGTCCTAATGCTTCCGAGAGCGTCATAACCGACTAACACTTGAGCCATCTGATTATAAATGTTGAGTTTCTTTTCCTGCTGTATTGTTGTAGAAGCGGAAAATGCTGACCCACTAGATATGCCATATGTAATATCTAGAATGTGATTGGCTGAAGAACTTAAATATGGATAATCATATACTGATTGGAACATGCCATGTGAGTAATTCTTAATATTCTCTTCGTTATACGTTCCAGATACGATAGTACCTGTAAGAGGGATTGCTTCGTGAAGCATCGTCCTTGTAGAGGTTTTATCATTATTTGAAAAAGTCTTAAATGTAGTAGCCATGTGTTTATTCCTATGTTACGATGTGTACTTGATGAACCGAACAGGGACGTCGATTGAATAACCCGTTGAAACTCCGGTAAACTTCATTGAAGAATCAATATAGAGAAAGTCATCAGTATTAATCTCAATTTTTTTGTTTCCGCCTAAAGTTTCAAATAAGTAATTGCTTGTCTGAAGGGTTGTAGATGATCTAATTTTGCATTCAATTTGAGTTCCTAGTGGACCATCCAACGGGGTCGCTTCGCTAGCAGGAGTATTCTGCTGATCAACGTTTTTTATGATTAAATTATAAAGATCTTGTACATATTGACCAGATATATAATATGTTGCAATTTGATCATCATCAATATAATTAACCGGTATAGGATTGCCTAGGTTGCCTGCCAACGATCCCAACCTATTGTCCATTTGTACAATATATTGTCCTTCTTTAAGATCCGGATCTAATGTGAAAGCTTGAGAAATCTTGGTCGTGTGTAAGCCTTGGTGAATTCTAATAACCTGTTGATGGTCTGCTGGTCTAGCTCCACCAAGAGTACCCGGAGTCTCGCCGGCTGCAGGGGCTTTATCATTACCGTAGGCAACTTTATCCTCGGTTGTCGAGTCGACAGCAACATAATAAACATCTTTTCCAGATACCAGCTGGGCTTCAGCCTTTATTGTACTAAGCATCATGATGGGCATGAATAAGAGATTTGTTCTAGGGATGGAGACCAATTTTGAGTTCATTGTAGAAGTATTATTTGTGAAGGCTTCCAAAACGGGCGTTTGAAGAATCTTCAAATCGTAATATGCCGATCCGCTAGTGTGACTCTTGTTATAAACCTCATAATTGATTTCATCATCGCCAAAAGCATATTTAGCAATTTTGAAAGAGCCGTCGCCTTTTGCAAGACGGTACCGCCCTGTGTCTGTTAGGACGGCATCCAAAATGATGTCACCCGAGTTATCTAGAAAGCCCATATTTTTTTCTCCTATGTATAACTAACTATAATTAGAATACTTTTTAAGTTTTAGACATTTTTTACATGCCTATGTACAAATTTGACATTAAAATCTATTTTACGTCCAGTCGCCTTAGATGTTAACCTAATTTTAAATTTTTTCTCTATTCCTGTTGCATATTTGTTTCCTACCATCGATTCCTTTGCCACACCTATAACAGGGGCATCATAAGTGTCTGCAGAATCCATAGCGTCGAATCCGCTGGATTCTCCATCTACTGTTATTTGTTCCAAAGCTGGATTGATATGTAAATATCTCCTAAAACTTTTCTTTTGTTTTTTAGGTTTATTTTCCTGAAAATTATATACAGAAACTTTAGGATAGCTTAAGTTATAATCCGGGTCTCCGACTAATTGAACTTTATAAACAGGCGAAGGATTTGATATTCCGCCCCTTCTATCAATTGCTCTGAACATATAATAATATGTTCTGTTTCTTTGCAAGGTATCATCAAGAGCCTGCAACGAGGTCTCTGTAGTCGTCGTCAAATACAAATGATTTTCAAAATCTGAATATTTGTGTGGTGGTGGAGTATTCCCATCCGGGTTTGGACCAATTCTAAATATTTGATAAGAAGTGTTAGAATCTTCTGCGTTATATTCTAGTGGTTCCATATCGTTTTTATTTTGAGCCATTCTTGCCAGAGCAAAATAATCTTCGTCTGTCGGCAGTACTGCCACTGGTTTTGCAGAATAATTTCCCAAAGTTGTTTCTAGTGTAATTAATAGTTTGTTGTTTATCTCTCTATATGGTGTAAATGTAACTTGTGGATATAAAGGAGGGTCATCTAATACCAGTTGATGTTCGTACTCACCAGAAAAGTCGAAATAAGGAACTTCTACTATTACAGGAGATACCATATTATACACTTTAAGTGTTTTGTAAAAAGCTTTTGCTGCATACATAGTATCGGTAACTTGAACTTGCCCCTGTTGTATCTGATCTCCTTTATAGTCCGCGTCATGAAGATATAGGTCTTCTGCTTTTACTCCCAAGGTATCTAATACATCTTGATTCAGCGTTGGGTCGTCCGGTATTAATCTAACAAATTTATCACTAGCTTCAGTTTCTGCTTCGTGTTTGTCTGTAACCACAGTTGGAGTATTCCAATTTATAGCGTCTGGAAATGTATATCTGTTTCCAACAACAAAAACATATGCATGAACAATATATTTGTATTTTCTATTGTATTTTATCTGAGTGTCGTAATAAATGATTTTATCTATATCTTCTTTATTCATAAAAAAGATATTTTGTATTGGATTTGGGCTAACGACTCCATCCCCTGTAACTACATGCTTTGCAACTCTGTACCCTACTATCTCTTTATAAGCTGTCTTCCCTAACAATAAATCCTTATAGCTTCTAAAATTCTTTTTCTGTAAATTGGCTAATTTTGATTTAAATAATGTAGTCTTTAGTATCGATTGAAAAGTTAAAGTATTAGCATCCTTATCTTTTAGTTTTTTTGAATAAGATTGGTACCCTCCTGGTCCAACAAAATTTCGTTCTTCGATGCCGCCGGCAACAGGAGGGATACCCGAATCTATCTTATCTAAAAATGTTTCAATATTATATGCACGATAAACTTGTTGGTCTTTTAGTTCAAATGATTCATCATACTTAAATTCTTCAAATGTCGGAGGCACAATGTTATGCACCCCTTCATTATATGTTAAACTAGTAATTGCTTCTTCAACAATTTCTACATCTAACATATCTTGTTCTGCAGTTGAAACAATCATATCAAGAAATTCACTTTCCATATCAAGCTCTTCTAAACAACTTGCAAATACAGAATTTGAACTATTTGGTATCTCCAGCTTAACATGCATTGGGAATACATTAATTTTCTCATTAAAGTCGCGAGCATACTTCATATTTTTTCTTGTAAAAATTATTGATCTATTATATTGTTGTATATAAAATGCTTTTGCTTCAAGATAATTATCTGAAAGTGAATCGGGATCACTATACAACCCCTGCGTGGCTATCTGTCCTTCAAATTCTCCTTCGCCTCCGGTACTCATTTTTCTAAAAGCAATTGCAAAATTTTCAAAATATGGAGCGCCTTGTTTAGAAGAGTCTGAATATTCTGAATTCTCTAGAATACTATCCTTCATTGGACCGCGAGAGAAGAGTGTCGTCTGGCTTTGTTGCATAGTAACCAAATCTACCATTGATAATTTTTGATGACCTGGTTTTGTAATAAAGAAAGGTACACTATCATATGGGATTAAACCACCCAATGTTAACTGATCATAGTGTCCGCCTAAAGTATAATCACTTGAATCTGCTTGACCGTCTTTATTTTTCGGAGCCTTTGCTCCTAAAGCCATAGAATCTTGCATTGCGGTATACTCAGATAAATATGAATAAAAGCATGGCAAATGAGTTTCATGTAACAAGAAAAGACCTTGTTCTGAAGCAATTTCATTATATTTTGGAGAATGAAACAAAAACTTAGTATGGATATCTCCTTGAATAATGTTTGCTGTAGAGTTCATCATCTTCACTTCTTTTGGAGTATAAGGTGTTTCTAGTTCAATAAAATAATCACCGTAGATTTTATTAGGAATTTGTCCCTGCATCTGTCCAACGCCGCCTTCGTCAGGCATTGTATTGCTAAATAATATTTTTTCTTCCTCTGAGAAATGCTTATAGTATTCGCTTTCATAGAATTGCATATAAGATATGCCTCCCAAAATAAATTGGAAATGAGCTATGTTCTTAAAAATATAACGTATGTTTGTTTCATCGTATACGCCATCCCACTGTAAATACGAGGCGCCTTCACCGGGTACCCAGAAAATGAATTCTTCAGCTCTTCCCAACTTTGCGTCGACGCCAATACCAGAATCTACGTCCATTCCTCCGCCGATATCAAAAGCTGCCAAATCAGAATCTTTAGTTTCTCTGAAATACAAATCGTAACCCTTGTCTTGTACAGAGATTTTTACTGTACCATACAGATTCCCTCCTGGGTATGCATCCGGTATATATTTAGGCTGACCAATTTGTGGTACTTTATCTCCGCCATTATATGCCAACGTCTCATCGGTAACAATATTTGAATTCATCAGCGAATAAGCACCTTGTTCCATTCGTGCTGGTGTCCAATTCATATTCAGATCAGCTCTCATGCGTTCATTCTGTGGATCAAGATTGACAAATATTTTCTTCTTGCCAATTGGTGAATTGTTCTTTGCATGATATGCCTCTTCAAAGAAATCCTGCATTTCATTTCCGTTTAAAGGTCCGTTGTTGTCTCCGCTTAATGGCACTTCTTAGCTCCTGTTTATGTTTTGCTTGGGTCTAGTAAAAAATATTGATTATAAATTGGCAAATCAAGTTCTGGAATTTCACCTTCTACAATATTTGGATCGTTATATGGTACAAGTCGACATAATAACATTCTATTAGTTCCTTTTTGTGTAATATCACTTTCTAATGTTCTCCAAGTGGCATTTTTCATTGATTTGCCGGTAAGAATATTACCATATGATGATAAATATTCCACTCTTACAAGTTTTTGGAAATGTAAATAAAATTTACCTATGTCATCTGCATCTGACACTGTGTCATTTCCAGCGCCAGAGGATAGGTTGAAAAAATTATATTTTGCAGATGGGTTATTTGGATCCCCAGACACAAACAAAGCCTTTATTTGATTTGGCATTATTGATAACCAGTCTACAAAATCAGCGCCATTCGGATGCAAATTTGTTTCAGCTTGAGATAGCTTGTTTAAGATATTAGTGTTATTAGTAATATCATAATTTTCTATTCCGGCTGCTCCTTTCCACTTCCTATGTAGTGGAAGTTTGTCAAATATTTTCTTGTTTAATATAGACAACATTAAAGATGAGCCTTTATTCGTTTTCTCGTTTATCATACCGGTTACTGTCTCAATAATTTCTTTATAATCTTCAGAGTTTTCCTTATTTGGTTCGTTTAAAGCTGCAGTACTAAATTCATATATCTTACTC
>Ga0114906_1000545_pt1 | contig 20964 bp, 18 predicted proteins | sample MalvirDeepMed_M9_FD_89687 | JGI IMG/M metagenome (GOLD analysis project Ga0114906, IMG submission 89687) | Marine viral communities from the Global Malaspina Expedition - Malaspina viral metaG DeepMed_M9 | ecosystem: Environmental > Aquatic > Marine > Oceanic | place: Mediterranean Sea...
AGAAAGAGCTTTAAATGTCTTTACAGATGATAGTATTACAGTTGGAATACAGGAATCTAATCAAAGTAGTGAAAATCCATGGAATAATTTAAGAATTATTATTGAATTATTTACTTCAGATATTGATATGCAAGTATTTCATCAAGAAGATGAGATTGCTAACTATAAATGGGGTAATGTAGCAACTAGATGGAGTATTCCTTTCTGGAAATTTGTAAATAATTGGTGTGATGGTGGTACTAATAGTCGTTATAATAGTAGTATTAGTAACCCTCAAGCTAAATTATATCCTAAATATCCACACATGTATCATCCGTATGTAAGTGCTAATTCCTACTATTCAGCAGATAATCAGGGATGGTTAGGACATACATGTACTGGAGATATGCAAAGTAACCTTAAAGAGGCTACATGGGCACTAGATATAGAAGCTTTATGCAGTCTTACTAGATCTTGGCTTTCTAGATATCATATTCCAAGAACTAATCCTTTAAATCGTATAGAAAATTGTTTATATGGTTGGGAAATAGGAATGGATAAAAGAATATGGTCACATAGAGGTCAGGGTGAAAATACTACCATGGCTAATTGTCGATGGCCTAATGTATTTACTGACTTAGTCAATTATGATGGAGATAATCCTTGTGATACATGTCAGTTTGAATCGGGATATGCATATTTGTTAGCTGCTGCTGAAATTCCTGAAGATTCTGAATATCCAGGTCAAAGAGTTGTAGTAGTAGAGCCTTGTTCTAATGCTATTAGACCTTATCAAAGCCCTATAACTGAAGAAGATACAATTGCAGAGGCTTGTGTATTACATTTATTATGTTGTCGTGAACTTCGTAGTAGTAGAATGAGAACATTAATGGACGATACAGCTTTAGATGTCATATCATCTAATACTAATCCTTTCCCAACTGATGCTAACTTAGAACTAATCTGTGATTATAATGAAGATTTTGATCTTGATAATGCTTTCAAAGTAGAACATCGTGCATTTGTTAATAGTAATGTTGAAGATTATCTTGATACAGTATTTCATACTAATATTTATCATAATTTAGTAGATGAATACATAGAATTAATGGGATATTGTGAAGATGAAGCTGATGATATCGCATATGATCTTAGACAAGAGTCTATAGAAAGTATACGCACAATGATAAGCAATGAACATCAAAGGCAAGAAGGAACCTTTGACAGTACGGAAAATAACAGATGGGATCCTTTAGCGATTGCTAATTTACCTCATGATGCTAACATGACTCCAGAAGAGTTGACAATAAGATGGGCTACAGAGCGTGGTCGAACAATAAACATATAAGGAGAAAGATGGATACAGGATATTACATATCAAAGAAGGACTATGATACTATCATTAATTATGCTAAAGCAGCATATGAATCAATGAAAGCTGAAATAGGTGGTATGTCTATCTGTTATCAAGATGAAGATGGAGACTGGATTGTAACAGATCCAGTCATCCTGAAACAGAAGGTAACTGGTGGAACATGTGATTTAGATCAAGATGCTCTTGCAGATTATTACTGTAAAGCAGCTAAGAAACATAGCAAGAAGAACTTTAGATTCTGTTGGTGGCATTCTCATCACACAATGGGAGTATTTTGGAGTGGTACTGATATAAAAGGTATTAATGAATATTCTGATGGTGACTTAAGTTTTGCTCTAGTAGTTAATCTAAAACGTGAAAATAAGTTTCGTGCTTCTATGTGGAAACCTGTTGTAATGCATGAAGATACTACTTTAGAGATTCTTGAGAATAGAGTTTCTTCTATTCCTAAGAAGATACTTAAAGAAGTAGAAGAATTATGTGACAAGCCTACAGTTACTACCTATACTCCTGGTACTTGGAAGAAACATGATAATAAAGTAGATCAATCTTCTCTTTGGGATGATGATATGTATGGCGGTTATGGTTATGCTTATGGTCGGTATGCTGAAGACAGGATAAATCATGGTGTAGATAATACTGCAGTAACATCAGCACAATTCTATAACTATTGTTATAATAAAATAGCAGATTGGATTGAAGAGATGGCTGAAGGACATCTAACATATTCTGCATATGTAAAGGAAGTAGATGAAGCAAATAAGGATCTTGAAAAGATGAAGACAGGTTATTCATTTGTCACAATTGGACAAAATGACTTGAATGAAAACCTTGAATGGGAAGATCCTGCTATGTGGATTCGAGTAGATAATCAACCAATTGTAGATCTAACAAAGGAGAAAAGTAATGGAGTTGGAATTAAGCAGTAGATATTCAAAGCTAATGAATAACTTCCATGAATACTCTTTTCATATATTAGGCTGCGGGGCTATAGGAAGTTCCGCAGCTATCCAATTAGCAAGAAGTGGTGCTACTAAATTCTTCTTGTATGATATGGATAAAGTGGAAACAGTAAACATTGGAGTTTCACAATATGATATTCGTCATGTTGGCTGTAAAAAGGTAGATGCTCTAGAAGAAATCATAACTCAAATCAATAAACATGTTGAAATTAGTACTGTTCATGGTGAATTTAAAGAATATTGGTATAATGGTAAGAAGGATATAGCAATATTAGGATTTGATACAATGAATGTACGTATGGAAGCTGTTAAGATCCTTTGTGCAAATAAGCAAAAGCCTTTATGTATAATAGACGGACGTATGGGAGCTGAACATTATCAACAATATATTATACCTAAGCCTGATATTAATAAATATGAGAAAATATGGTATAGTGATGATGATATGTCAACAGATCCATGTAATGCAAAAGCTACTAGTTATTGTAGTAATATGAGTGGCAGTTTCATAGCTAATGCAGTAAGGAAGTTTGTGACTGGACAACCATTTAATGGTAACTTCAGCTTTAATTTCCCTACAATGATAATGAATAAACTATAATTTAAGAGAGTTACGGCTAAAACCACCATTCGTTAATGCATGGGTAGTAAACGGCTCGAGCATCCCTATTAACACATCTAGCGGGCTAAGCGTGGTCTCTCTTGAAATTGGGCATTAGCCTAAGAGATAGGGGGGAGTAATTGGAACCATGGAAACCGAGATACGTAAATGGGTACTCCCCTTTAAAATTGTGTTGTGTGTCACATAAAAAGGTTGTAAATTTAAGGTACTGCAATAGTTGTAGAAAGATGCTCTCCCCGAGCATAAAATAGTCAATAATAACAAGGAGAAGTAAATGAAAACTCTGTATTTCGACCTGGAGCATGGTAGTCAGACTCTTGGAAGTGAAAAAGCAATACAGCAGTTATTTGGATATAGTGTACTTCGTCCATCTACATGGGATTCATTCCAGCATGTAATTGGACAATTATATACTAAGAAGAAAACTGTTGTTGAAAAGCATATAGGTGCACTTAAAATTCAAGAAGAACAAGAAGGTATTCTTCTAAGAGAAAGTGCTCCAACTGTAGATGCTGTAATAGTAGATACATTCTCTGAACTAAGTAAAAAGTTTATGAGAAGTTTGGTAAATAAAGATACTGGTAAAATGATGTTACAAGATTGGGGTAAGCTCAAGAATAAACTTGATGGCTGTCTAGAATTTGTAACTCGTATACCTGGTGTAGTAATATGTAATTGTCATAGTAAAATTCAAACTATGGATGATGGTCAAAATAAGGTATTACCTTATATTGATGGTTCAACCAAAGAAGATATAGCTAAATGGTTTGATTTCGTATTCTATACAAAAACTAATGTTGATCTTAAAGATAATGCTAGTTATGTATGGGTAACAGGAAGATCTGAAAAATATGATCATGCTAAAGATAGAACTGGTTTACTTGATAGAGAAATTCCTCAAGATTATCAGTTAGTATTAAATGCTTCAAGGCAATCTGGATTTGAAGGTTCTAAGATACTAGTTATAGGAACTCCAGGATCTGGGAAGACATATGCTCTTCAAACATTAATAAATGTACCTGAAGTTAAGACAGAAACAGAAAAAAAAACTCAAAAAAGTGAAGGAGTAATTGCATAATGAGAACATTAACAGTAAAACAAGGTGGCTCTGATTGGGCTACAGGCTGGCATGAATTAACTGTAAGTACTGCAAAATATGGAACTTACAATGATTCTAAATTCTTAGAATTAGCATTTAAAAATTATCCTGACAATTTCACACTTAGAATTTATGCTAAGAAAGGTAAAGATGGTGAAGAATTTGCAATAGGGAATGTATACCGATTTGCTAATGCTGGTATTACTGAAGTATTAGAAGGAACTGGTGGAGATAAAGTTGTAAAGATAGATGATTCTGCAGAACAAATGGTTAATACTAAATTGAATATATTATTCTATAAAGATGGAGAATATACTCGTGCATACTCATCTGTAGCTCCTACTGAATTCTCTAATGCAATGGATACTTTCACTGACAATGATGTAGCCTATTGGAAAAAGAAAGCAGAAACTAGATTTGCTAACTATACACCTGGAAATGGTACTGCAACGCCTGTTAGTGTGCCTGTAACAACTACTACAGAAGAAACAGTAGATTTACCATTCTAATCTCCCGCTCGGGAGGTCTTGATGAACACAAAGGGGAGTCTTTAAATGCCAATTCATTGGCTCCCCTTAAATTTAAAGGAGAAAGATGACAAACGATTGGGGATTAACCTATAATATGGTTTATGCTGTATCTAAAAGTAAACAACGATTATATGAAAGAGAAAGTTTTGCTGTTAAATTATGTCCTGTATGTAATATAGCCTATGAATTAACACGTAATGATTATAAAAACACAGTGACAACTCATTACCATGAAGACTTTCCAAAAAGAGGTTTGTATCGACAAACATGTTTAAAATGTAAGTAAGGAGAAAAAAATGAAACAATTATTCTCAATAATAGATGACGTAGAAAAGTTCTTAACTAAATATCCTATATTAAGAGATGATGATAGGAGATTAATAGTTAATTTATGGACTAAACGTATGGGTGGCTCCGATATAGTAGATCATTTGGGTCCTAATGAAGTAATGAAGTTGATTGCTTCTCCTCAGATGCCTAGTCCTGAATCTATTACAAGATGTAGACGTAAATTACAAGAAAAACATCCTATGCTTAGAGGAGAAATATGGTATAAGCGTCACCAAAGAGCTGAAAATATTAGAAAGGGGATTAGCGCATTATGATAAAAGAATTAGCATTTGGATTACAAAATAGACATCATTTTGTACAAGAAGAAAAAGTATCAGATTGGATGAATATGGGTAAGGATACATTTATGTCTTTATGGGATTATGATGATTATGTAATAGAATTCACTAAGAAAAAGAATTCTTTATCAGGATATGATGGATTATTGTATATGCCAGACGAACTCATTCTAGATGTAGATGGATCTAATTCAGATAATGCAAGACAAAAGACCATTGGTCTCACTATTGTATTGAAAGATTTAGAGATACCATACAATCTATACTTTAGTGGTACTGGATTTCATGTTGGTATTCCAGCTACAGCATTTAGATGGAAACCTGATAAAAATCTACATACTAAAGTTAAATTTGCATTGAAATCTGCTGGTATATATGATTATGCTGATCCTTCTGTAACTGACAAGACAAGATTGATTCGACTACTTAATACTAGAAATGGTAAAAGTGGTAAATGGAAGGTTCATATCCCAGATAAAATGATTCATAAACATATAGATCATATTCTAGAATTTTCTTCTAAACCTCAGTCAGTAGAACCAAGAGAATTAGAATGTGAGCCAGTATTTGATGTTCTAGTTAAGCATACCGATGAAAAGAATGTATCTGCTGCAAAGTCAATAGGTAGATCTCCAGATTCAGTACATTATCCATGCATACAAACTATGCTAGAGGGTACTAAATTCGGTAACAGACATGCATATGCACTTCGAGTAGTTGCACATTTCAGATGGTTATATCCAGAAGAAATAGTAAGAATTCTTGCAGAGCATTGGAGATTATCTGTAGATTTACCTGATAAACCATTCACTATAGAAGAGATGGATTCTATTATCAATAACTGTTATGAAGGTCATGATGGAGCTGGATATAGATTTGGTTGCGATGATCCTGTTAAGGATTCATTATGCAAGAATACATGCAAACTGTACAAATCTAAGAAAACTCAATCAGTCATGACAGCTACAGATATGGATAAAGTAATGTCTGAATTCTATACTACAAATCAAAAACCATTAGATTTAGGGGCTATGTATGGACAGAAATTCCCTATATATCCTGGAGAAGTAATTATTCTACAAGCTCCTCCTAAAAGTATGAAAACAATGCTATTACAGAATTGGGTTAATCATTGGAAAAAACCAACATACTTTATGGAAATGGAAATGTCACCTAGACAAATATGGTCTCGATTTGTAATGATAGAGAATGGATGGTCAGAAGAAGAGATTGCAGAGCATTACAAGGGTATGAGAAATGGTATTACTAAAGACTTTTCATGGTTAACTGTAGATTATGGATCTTGTTATCCAGCTGAATTACAAAAGAGAATATCTATGCTACCTGTAAAACCTGAAGTAGTAGTTGTTGATCATATGGGACTACTCCGTAGTAAACAGAGAGATAATAATATGAAAGTAGAAGAGGCATCACAAGGACTAATGGAATTGGCAGTGCAAAACAATATCATTGTCTTTGCTGTAAGTGAAATAACTAAGCAAGCATTTCATGAAGGTATGAATATGGCATCAGCTAAGGGTTCATTTCGCATAGCTTACAATGCTAATAAACTGATCTCTGTCAATCCTATTAAAGGGAAAGATGGACAAATAACACAACTACATGTTAAATCTGAAGCTAATCGTGAACGTGAAACCTTAAATGTTAAGCTTTGGGTAGAGGATGTAAGAATAACTGGAACGGAGGTATGTGCCTATGAACAGGTCACTAGTTGATATTACTCGTGAATTAGTATTAGCAAAGAATGACTATGAGATATTCAATGAAGAAGAGCTTATGGAAAGAGTCGATGAACTTTTTACAGAGATGCATCAAAAAGAAGATGGGATCTTCTGGATGTATAAAGAAGCAGAAAAAGAGATTGAAATGTTTGAAGAACAAATCAAGAAATTGAAAACTCATACTGCTGTAATGAAAAGAGCTCAAGAACGAATCAAAATGTTGGTTGTAGGTACATATGCTGAAGTAGAAACTTTACCAAAGCATTCTGTATTTAATCCTATCAAAGTATCAACATCATCAGGAGCAGTAGATGTCATAGATGAAGAGACGATTCCAAAAGAATATTGGATAGAAGTAATAACTAGGAGATTAGATAAAAAGCGTATATTACAAGAGCTCAAGAATGGAACTACAATTCCTGGAGTACGTCTTGCAAATAATGCTTTTGTTAGAGGATTAAAATAAATGCATAAACCCTATACATATAAGCAGACAGTCTTTATTCCTAAGTATAAAAAACTTACAATTAAAGGTAGAGAACGTAAATGTGCCTTAGAAGGATCAAATAAGGGTAAATGTTGGTGGGTTTATCAATTTTTAATCACTAATCCAAATAGAATGGTAGGGAAATGGTAATGCTGAGGAGAGTCAAAATCCAGGATTATTTGCTAGTAGTATGGACTAAACTAGTTTTCAATTCACAGCTTACCTTCCCTACATAAATAAGGAGTAACAATGTTAGATAAAGATCTGAAAGATGATTATGGATTCCAATGGATTGACCTTTGGGATAGAACTAAACAAAACAAGGAGACAGAAAATGCCGACTGAAGTTAAAGAGAAACCTAAAAAGGTAACTACTCCTAGGTGGAGCATGAGCCAAGATGATTACATTGAATTGCTACAAAGTATTGACACCAATGCAAAAGCAATCAATACTCTTATTGCAGACGTTAAAAGAATCAAAATAAGGATGGGACTATGAGTAAACAAAAACATAAAAAGCTGGGATACAAAGAATATGAAGGTCTTTTATCTGAGGCTCACCAGAAGCTTGAAATATTAGCTAGTAAAGTACATGAACTACAGACCTATCTTATTGCTTATATAGAATATAGTGGACATAATATATTATTTAATGAATGGATGAATGTCAAGATAAAAGAAATGCAAGCCGAAATAAAAGAAAAAGAGGAGGCAGAGAATGAATTACGTAAAAATGACAAGTCTGATGGACAACATCTGGAAACAAGTACAGCAAACCAGGGATGATGGTCAGAAAGAATATGCTCATGACCATGATAACATTTTTGCGAATTTTGATAGGGTAGGCTCACTACTTTCTATCACTCCAGAGAAAACCCTAATGGTATACCTCCTAAAGCATATTGATGGAATAACTGCCTACCTAGCTGGACATAAATCACAAAGAGAAGATGTTCGAGGGAGGATAAAGGATGCAATTGTGTATCTTATACTCCTTTGGGCTATGGTGGAGGAAAGAGATGAAAAAGTATGAAAAGGTAGGATCTGGGTATGCTAATAAGAATCCAAAGCATACACCTAATAGCAAACATCCTATGTTTACTGGTGAATTAACTATCAATGAAGAGAAGGTAAACATTGCTTTGTGGAGAAATGAGAGTTACGGTAAGGAATCGTTTTCCATTCAAGCTACAAAAGTGACAGATGAATGAGATTAAGAAAAGGTTTGTTAAAATGACATGTAAATCTTGTAATCAAATAACTGTCATGGAATATGAAGATACTACAGCCGATGAGTATAATAGGGTGCAATTGGGGTGCAATGGTACCTTAAAGGCCGTTTCTCCAAAAAGTGGAGGTACACCCCATCATAAGATAAAAGAGGCCTTAAATCGCTTAAAACTCACAATGAGCTATGGAATACCAGATAAGGAGACCTTAAATGACAATAACTAGAAAACAGCTTGATCTAATTGCTAAGATAGTAACATATACGTACCATGATGAGAAGAAGCATTATGAAGAGACTGCCTCAGAAGAAAGAAAACATCATATATATAAAGATATTAAAGCTATAGATCAATGGTTATCATCACAATATAGACAACTGGGGGTAGAAGATGCAAAGAAGCGCAAGATCAAGTAAGGCTAAAGGACGTAGACTTCAGAATTATGTAAGAGATATGCTAAGAGATGTATACACGCAGTTGCATCCTGATGATATAAAGTCCCAGACAATGGGCATGACAGGTGAAGATATCGTCAGAACTCCAGCAGCTAAAGAAGTATGCACATTCAGCTTTGAGTGTAAAAATGTAGAAAGATTGCAAATATGGAAGGCTATAGAGCAGTGTGAAGCTAATAGGCCTGACTGTAGCGCATCAGCTATAGTCTTTAAAAAGAATGGTAAAGAGCCATACGTAGCAATACCCTTTACCGTATTTTGTGACATGCTACAAGCTGAAAATAAAACCAAGGAGAATAATGGATCTTATAAATAATCCCAAATATAAAAAAGAACTAAAGAAGATTCAAAACATGGATATTCATCATCCAACTTATCCAGTTTTTAGAAAAATGGTGATGGATATGGCAGATATAATCAATTTTACAGTTGTAGAAATATTGAAAAAAGAAAGTAGACATTTACCTGATTAATTAACAAAAAGTGGGGGCTAGAAGCAATTTTAGCCCCTGCTATATCAAAGTGGTACTTAATATCAAAAAAAGTGAGAAAGTGCCTTAAACACCCCTTTACGGGCTTAATTCGATGCCATAGTGACCTTTCAAAAGTATATACGTAGGGTAGGGGGCCTTTTTAATTAGGTTTTCAATAGTATTTCAGGATCAGATAACTTTTTCGTTAAAAACGATTCTATCTACCCCATTCAGACAGTGCATCCAAAGATTCTAAAGCTTTACTATAGTCTAGTTTTTGTGGCGGCTTAATGCCAAGAACTTTTGCAGTCCTCTTCTGTCGTTCCTTCTTCTGTTTCAAAGTTTCAAAGTATGGTTTGAGAATCTTAGGTCCATGCTTATGTGGATACAATAACATCTGTTCACGTCTCTCTTTTATATCACTAGTATTCCATAGCTGTAGATAGTCTTGACCAAGTACAGTCATAAATCCAGTACCATTCTTTAGCTTAGGAGCAGTAGAGAATATAAATTTAGATAGCTGCATGTTTAGAAGACCAACTGCATCCTTCATACGTCTATCATCTACATCTCTAGCCTTCTGTTTATAGCCCTGCATATATGATATCAATTCATTATCAGTAAGCTTAGTAAAACCAATCACATTACCTAAAGTAAATAAATCATTGACAAATGGACCTCCAAATGTCCCCAAAACTGGACCCTTACCAAAGAAAGTTCTCTTTCTTGCTGCTTCGTCACCAGTCATAAAATCAAACAGTTGACCTAATCTTTCATAAGTATCATGCTCTATTAAATTAGTCCACTTGGCATTAGTAAGTGGTTCTAGGACAGCAGTAGTCAGTGCATAAAGTGAAGCCATTCTATATAATCTAGCTGCTTCAGAACTATTCCAGTCTCCAGCAAGTATAGAATCACCAGCTTCAGTTGCTATCTTTCTATTATATTCAAAGAAATTAATACCATAGGTAGAGAACTGTCCAAGTATAGATCCTGCAGTTGTCTGGATAGCTTTAGGTTTAGCAAAAGGACTGTATTCATAATGCAACTCCTTGACCATGTTAGCTGCAAAACGACTAGACCTTCTGTTTATCTCATTTGCTACAGCATCTTCAATCTTCTGTCCTTTACGAAGACTACCTTGCATTCTCTTCTGGATAAGTCCATCATTATTACTAAGATCCTGATGCATTTTAGCATATGCAATCTTAAATGTAGTAGCACGGTTAACCTTATTCTCTACCCATTGCATGGGTTTACCACTAATCTTTGCTAACTTTTCTACAGATGACTGAAACCAATCACCATATCCAGGCTCATGTCTTACAACTTCCCCATCTACAAGCTTTACATTCTCTAACATGTCTCCAGTATGAGCAATCTCTTCTAAGTTCACAAAGAATACTCCATGTGTTTCCATCTCTGTTTTAATCTGATCACCAAGCTGTTTAGATTTTACATAAGTACCAGAGTCTTTCCATGCCTTGGCTCCAAAGTAAACAAAGTTCTGTAAAGACTGGGTAGCATTACGGGCTACAGTACCTGGACTAAACCCTAACTTCTGAAAGAATTGCCAAGCAGTAATAGTTTTAGCTATATGTGCAAACTTAGAATTCTTATGCCTTGCACCTACAGCAGTAGAATGAGTCTCACCAACATATCTAGCCAGGAAGTTAGCCTGTGTTTCTAAGGCAGTACCTTCCATGCCAGAAAGATCTCTTAATGCATTCATAACATTCTTAGTTGAATGCTGTACATAGTTAAACCTCACAACATCTTTAGCATACTGATCTATTACAGTGATAACATCTTTAGATCTACGCTTTACGTCACCCTTAGATAGAAATGTATGTGGATCTAGTTTCAAGTCCTCAACTATAGCATCCATTACCTTATGTATTTCAGGTAAAGATTTTTCCAATGCTTTACTAGTATTAGAATCATAAATAAGTTCACTGACCTTATTAAGAGCTGGGAAAATACCTAATGCTTGAGTGGGATAAAAGTTTTTCTGCTTTTGAAATTGATTTAAAATAGCATCAACCTTCTTCTTGGTCTGGTCAAGAGATCCAGTCCTGTTAGCATGTGCACCAAGGATTTCAACATGTGCTTTAAGTCCATCTTCAAGTACCTCATAAAGTTTGTCACGCATGCCAGCCTTCTTGCCATTCCTTAGAGTATACTGACCTGCCTCCTGACCACCTACCCACAGTCTGGCTATCTGTACTGCAGACGTACCATACTTTTTGTATAAAGAATCTTCCCTACCCTTAGCTACAAATAATTTTTTCGGATCAGTAATTAGATCATAGACAGCTTGGACTACCTTTACCTCTTCAGTCTTTGTCATTCTTTCAAGATTGTTACGATAATATGCTTCAGCTTTATTTGGATCCTGGGTTAAGAGTTCCTGGAATTTAGATTCCATCTTCTGGATCTCTTGTTGCGCACTCTTACGATTGATATCAAAGTATCGCATAACACCATCTTCTGTTGCAGCAGTTCGTATCATCTTAGCCATCATATCTATATCAGAAGTAAAGGTTTCAAGAGAACCACGATAATGGTTTCCTGTAATAATCATACTATTAAAATACTTTTTAGTCAAAGGATTCTTACTTAATATATTCTCTGGAAGATATATCCATTCAGCAAACTTGCCTGGATTTTTCTTTAGATCTTTAGACATTCTTCCTACTTTGCGATCTAATCTTCTAAGCTGTTTAGCACTAGGAAGACTACCATAATCGAAATCTAATTTGGTCACCTCTTCATAGAATGTTCTCCAATATTTATTATCACCCTGAGTTAATGCTTTTATCTCATCATTCTCAGCCCATCTCTTATAAATCCTCATAAGCTCAAGGCCTCTCTCTTTTGCATCCTTACTTTTTGGTACACATGCCATTATCTTTTCTCCTTAACAATCAGGATTGAATGAATTTTCTTCATGCTGAACTTTCTCTTTTATAATTGTTTTCATATCTCCCTGTGTTTCTGACTTACCATTTACCTCATTAAAGGTATGTTTGATTATAGGCTGTTCTCTATAGCCAAGGATCTTCTTACTCAAAGACTCGCCTAGCATTAGATATGCCTCACCTTCTCTTGCCCTGTTCCAATCAGACCATCCCTGTATTCTAGGATGTTCTCCACCCCTATAGTTAATAGGAATATATCCCCTGGGAAATACATGATGCTGAGTTCTTGCTTTAATAGCACCAGCACTCTTAGGATCTAGCATTACAAATCCATATGAATAACTATCCTGAGCTCCAAACATACTTTTAACTATATCATTTAAATCTTGTGCCTGGGTGGGCTTACCCTTTGGAGCAAAATCAATTAGAGGAGAAGGATTATCATATAGATCTCGAGAATATTGTTCGTACATGTCTCTGTATGTCATACCCTCTTTACCTCCACGCTTATTACTATACAGAAAGTCATACCAATCAGTATACTGTGATGTAAAAACATCAAAGATCATCCTTGCTTTAAAATTACTCATTCTAGATGCATCAGCATTAGCTACAAATCTAAGGCCAAATTTAACCATGCTCATATCACTTTCTCTAAATGCTGGTGCTAGCTTGCCATTGAAGTATGTATACTCTCCCTTGATAGGTCTAGGTAGCATTGTTTTCCATAAAAACAATTCTCCAAGTCCTGGCTGAACGGCATTCCATTTATCAAATAAACCATTGAATTCATTTGTAAGTGTATTCATTATACGAGTTTCATTCCACCATGGCTCAAAAGATTCTATCCTCTTCTTGTCCCCGAAGAACATCTTCCACATTTCTCTACGCTTAGTGTCAAAACTTCTAAGATCTTCATTGAAATCCTCAAATCTCCTACCAAGATCTAGACCAGGATCTATAAAGATATTCTCATATTTACTGAGCATCTCATGAAATATTAATGCATCCCTGTATTCAGGAGAATTAATAGCACGATATTTAATTGGTTTTTTTGATGCTATTTCATATAATACTTTTTTATTATTTTTTATCCAACTGTTAGCCTTCTTATTATTCTCAAACCTTGGAACCCCTTCTACTCTATGACTTTGAGGATAAGTAAAGATCTCCTTGCTATATCTATTAACTGCAACATCAAGCATGGCCTTAATAGTACCCTCTTCATTTACTATCTTGCCTTCAATTTCCATTCTAAGGCTAGTTGTTTCAGCCAGGTCAGTAGCTATTCTATCAGCTTGATTCATATAGCCATCCTTCTTAGCATTATTAAGAGATCTATTCTGCTGACCTTCCTTCCATCTAAGGAAATTTAAAAACTTTAACCTTTTCATGTCATCTTTTAGTTCACCTGCCATAGTTTTATAAACATTTGTACGAAGCTCTTCACTTCTACCAGCACCCATCAATTCATTGTAAAAGTTTTCAAACTGTCCTAGCTCATCACCCCAGAGAGACCTTGGACTATCTTGAGATAAGTATTCACCATTAGCAACTGTTGCAAGCATACGTTCAAATGGAAGTTTCCTCTGAGCTTCTGAATCTACTTTTAAACCATTAGGTCCCACTTGCATTTGTGTCTTAGCATTACTACCAAACTCTCCTAAAGGATTAAAGTCATTCTTTTTAAATATCTCATCAACTCGTGTCATGACATTTTCATCATATTCTTTACTCTTAGGATTGCCAAACTTATACTTCAAAGTATGATAAACACGGCTTGGTAATCTACCCATTTGACTATCATAAGTTTGCATACGTTCAATAAGATCGTCATATCTAGGAGACTTAGCTTCTCCTCCTTCATATATGCTAGTACCAACTTGGAGTAATGATCTATATGGAGAAATAACTGCCTTTATGATTTCTCTTTCAGCTTTACCTAAAGAAGGCTGCGCTACATTATCTATTGTAGAATAATCCTGCCAACCCTTTCCTCCATACTTTAGATTTGGATCAGTCTGATATACTTCCTTCTTAAATAGCCCTTCATATCTTGCACCACCATCACCAAACAAAAACTTATCCAGCCAATCATTTGTGTATAACTCTTTGTGATACCCATTCTGTGAATCAATAATCCTCTGTATATCTTCAGCTAGCAAATGCCTATTAGCATCAAGCTTCTCAAAATCAAATACTATTCTGGTATCATTTTCTTTTGGCATTTTTGCTGGTCTAAATCCACCAGATAAATCTAATGTAAATCCTTTTGCATCATCTGTAGAATTATACTGAGATAGAAACTGAACTATTCTCTGAGCCTTAACTACCTGACCACGCATCTTTTCTGCATGAGCTATATCTGTACTCATCTGACGCATTGACTGAGGGTTAAGCCAATCATAATTATTATCTAAAGTAGTTCTAGATATCATTGGTTCTTCAGATACAAAAGGAGTCTTGCCAGATTGATCTCTCCATAATCTTAAGATATCATCTGGAGTATCCCACCAATAATTAATCTTATCTATATCAAAGTCTGCTTCTGCTCTGGCAAACGTATCCCATGCATTTAATCTAGCCTGGTTACCTTCTGCAGCCTTAGTAAAACCTTTAAGTCCAACAATAATTTTATCACTCTGACGAGTACTAGGAGTACGATGAAATACTAGTGCTATCTCACGATTTGATTTTGTTATTTTATTCCATTCCTGAACAACTTCATACACGAATCCCAGCTCCTCCTTAGGAGCCAATTCAGAGCGCTGATTATTAGTTACATTTTTTATTGCCTTTTTAAAGTTAGCTGTTTTCTTTATCTCTGAAAAAGATAACAATGCATCTCGTGCACCATCCATATGATCTACAAAATTAAGTCTCTCTAAATTAACAGTCTTATGTATATTAACATTAGATATCTGTGCCTGTCCATATGTCCAGATAGATCTATCAGCACCCCTTCCTTTAAAGGTAGTGTTCCTAAGTTCATTCCAGTTGTCCCCTAAGAAGGGACTCATAACACTTTGACTGCCATGATCATTATGTAATTGCAAGAGACCATTATCCAAGAACTTTTTCTTTATAGAATTCTTTAAGATAGGAAGAACTCCAGTGAAATGAACTGGTCCACCTCCATTAGATGCACCAAGCCACATATCCATTACAGAAAGGGCAGCATTATCTCCTGTACCTGGCTCCTTTAAAGTCCTGGCAAATGCTGTAGAGCCAATAGAGTTATTGGTATTAGAAAATCTAGCCATAACCTTATCATACTTTTCTACATTGTCAGCAATAAGCCAATCATAGAATGAATTAGAATGACCAGCATTCATTTCATTTGTAAGCTGATAAGAGATAGTAGCAGAATGGTCACTTGATACAGCACTTCCAGTATTTATAGACTTCCATGGGAGATGTACAATGTAATCTTCCTGCTTGATCTTGTCATTCTTAAGGCTAGCAAAGTCTTTACCAGCTGTGTCAAATACATTTATATTTTTATTCTTTATCTTTGCACCTGAATCCATTAGTATGGCATGTACCTTCTTATTTTTCTTAAAGAAACCATCAAACCTAGTATCTGGAAGGATAGCTGTCTTACCAAACAACACAGCATCTCCTGTGCTGCTAATAAGGGGCTTGATACCGCCAATATTACCCATACTTCCAAAGCCAGAGATAGTTTGTAATGCTTTAAACCATTTGAGAGGCATAATCATTACAGAGTCTGCAATGCTGGCATCTGCTCTTTTCTTATTGCCATCCCATACTGTTTTATCGGACCTGATATCATCTCTATCACTCATGGTCATCGCTCCAGCAGCATTCTCATCATTTATTTGCTTCAATACTTTATCCATTGTGGAGAACATATCTGCAGCATCACCTTCATCTCTAACTATAATAGTATTCAAACCTTTATTCTTCTGCAAGGCTGATAGATTAGTAAGCGATTCCTTCTCCAATGTGCCATGTGTTTTATGGAGACTCACTACCCTATCTACATGTGCATCAGAAAGTTCTTTTGCACTTATATTAGACATTAATCGTATACGCTTAGCCCATTTAGATACTGCAGCTGCAGATTCTCTTGTATTTTTACCAGTTGTTGCAGCAAGATGATCCCACCATACCTCTCCAGCCATCTTATCCATCCACATTATAGTAGCCATCTGCTCTGCATAAAAACTATCACCCTCTGAATCAGAGCTTTTATAGACTCTACTTATAACATTACCATCATCATCAAGTACATCTTCACCCTTATCTTTCTGTATTCTTTTCAACTGTTTAAATACAGATTTATATTGTCCCTTATAGTCACCTTCTTTAGTAGTAATGAATTCACCAAACTTATTATATAATACCTCAGCTTTACTCTCAGGTATAGCAATGCCCCATGAGTAATCACCTATACCCATAAATATATGGCCTTCCATTGCTTCCATCTTAACTGTATCTGCACCTTGCTCAGCCCTCATCTGAACATCAGACGCTGCTCCACCCTTCGATAATCTTTCAACTAATGCATTCATTGCCTTCTGATCTGTCCTGGAATCTCTTTTACCAATACCCATTTCAACTTCACGTCCTACAATCGAATAATTTCCATAACCCAATATATCATCTAAGAATCTAAAGAGTGGATTGTTAGTTACTGTATTATCAAAATCAGCATGCACACCATAGCCCTGTCCAACAGTAAGCCTCTTAAGTGTTCTACCTTCGCCTATAGTTAATGACAATCTAATCACATCATCAATAAGCTTACCTTGTTCGGTGACAGTCATATCATCAAAGAATCTCTTATTGCCACTAGCGTCAGCGAAGTGAGCCCCTGCAGACTTTATAGCAGTCAGTGGATCGGGCCCCTCCAACGTCTTTGCAAGCCATTCCTTATCTTTTAATGCAAGATTATATTCTTTTATAAAGGACTGAGATGAGATGGTGTTGCTATTATCTGATTCAAATAATTTCTCTTTAGATAATTCCCTGACCTTCTGCTCTACAAGTTCACTTCTTAAGCGAGAGGGGATATACTGATCCATTGCCTTGAAAGCTTTCATCATTTCTTCTTTAGCACCTGCAAATTCTAGATCAAGTTCTTTAGTTTCTCTATTATATAAAGGAATAAAGTCTCCCTCTTCACTTGTATGTCCATAATTAGCAAGAAGAGATACTATCTTAGCAGTCTCCCCAGTTCTATTCCAGAAATCATTTCTAATTTTATTTATAAATTGCTGTTGTTCTTCTGTAATACCATCTCTATTAGAATATCTTTCTATAGTTTCCATTAATGAACGATGGCTTTCCCTCATTACTTGTTGATCTACCATATCAAGTTTAGCAACTAGTTCATGCATAGTACCTAAAGGAGCCTCAGCAACAATATCAGTCCTAAGATCTAAAATTCCCTTACCTTCTCTAAGTATATATGGCTCAATATGTTGTTGATATTTGGCATGAAGATTGGTAACTACTTCAGGCAATTCAACTCCCATTGTCTTAGCATATTGCTCTAAGCCTATGAGCATATTTCTAGTCTGTTCTTTCATATCAAGAGAAGCTTCTGGAAATAAAGCTTCTATTATATCACCAGTTAAAGTCATTCCTTTTGAAGAATGTGTTATATTATAATCCATAAGCTTAGACATAACCTCTGGATCACCAGTAAGATTAATCAAAGCATTGACTTCCCTTACTATATCTATTACTTCCATCTTCTCATTTACAAGTCCAGTCTGAATGAGAGTACCAATCTTAGCCCTATCTAATCCACTGAAAGGTTTACCATCTGTCCTAACTGCAGAGGAAACCTTCCTGTCAATAGCATATCCCTTGAATTCATTGATATACATATGAAGATCATCACCTTTAAAAGCAAATCCTCCCATGCCGTTGTCCTTAAACATTCTTCTCAACTCTTTCATCTCACTATAAGACACAGTCTTGGTTTCTGAGGTTCCAAATCCAGTTGGACTTCTATAATTAGTAGAATATGGTAATATTCCAAGAACAGTATTAGCAAACTCTTGTATAGATTCATAATCTTCAGGAAGCTTTTTACTTATATCTTCACTGACAATAACTCTTTGACTTAATACACCTAGCTCATCAGTAAATAAATCAGAAATCAAATCATTTACATGCTTAGTATCAACCCTGCCTGTACGAGGATTGGGCTTCCAGCTAGCAGCACCACCTAAAGTCTGTAATTTTGAATGACTATCCCGAATAGACATGTAGATAGCATTCTTGTGTATAACATTATCAAGAAACTCTTCACCTATCTTTGGAGCATACTCTCCATGAATAGGTTCACCTTTATATATAAGCTGGTGAAGATCATTTTCTAATCTATTCATAGCTTCTATAATTGCATCTTCCCTTCCTTCTGGTACACGTTGTGCAGATTTTTGCTTAGTAATCTTTGAAACATGAATAATACCATACTTGCCAAGCAAATCTCTCACTTGCTGTAATTGAGCCATAGCCACCTTAGCTTCTGGTTTTTTTAATGCAGCGATATCAGATGCATTAAGCTGTGTAACTACCATATCATCCATCTTAAGTTCTGGAGCTCCGATAACTGCATACATATCCTTAACTACAGTTTTATACAGATCAATAAGTTTCTCGGTATCTTTCTTGCTAGCATCAAAGGCAACATCTTCCATGTCTGCTATCGTTATCAGTCCACCTTCACCTGTCTTAGAAACTAATTCTATCTTACTAAGGTCACGTTCTATAGCTTTTAACTGTTTCAGACTTAACTCATCCACTCCAAGCATTCTCTTGTCAGTATTAGTATGAACATAAAGTCCAGATAGAGCACGTATATAATCATATAGCTCATGATCTGTAGCACTTTCAGGCTTCTTTCTAGGTTTTCTTTTCTCTTCTGAACTAACAAGTACCTTATGTTTCTCCATAACATTCATAACAGATTGCATATCAGCAGTATCTTCTAAGGCTATTAGTTCATTCAGCTGTTCATTCTCTCTAAGCATAGAGTCAAATATTAAACTAGGACTATCTGTGCCTAGGATACGCAAGTACTTACTTATATCTTGAAGTTTATTATCATATGTCCAAGGACGTTGTGTATGCTTCCATGCAACACGCTTACCATTTGCATCTATAAAGTCTAGTGCACGTCCACGCTTAGTCATGAATGCTCCCACCAAGATATTAAATACCTTATCTTCCAGAGGAACATGGTCATCAAAGACTATCTCCCAATTGAATGCCATAGCTCCTGCCGCCATCCTTGGGAACGACCCTCCTAAATCTTGAAGAGAGTTTTTCATAAACTCTGGCCACCATCTTTTAGACCAGTTCTTTTCTATCTGATATATAGCATCAGATAATATCTCAGATCCTTTCTGGGTTTTAGAAAGCTCTTTGATTGTACTAGCACTTGTAATCCGATCAAGGCCAAGCTTCTCTAAACCCTTACTACCTACAGCAACATTAAACATTTCTTTATCTGCCTTATACATTGAGAGAGCAGACTTTTCAAGCAATGTTCTAGCCTCCTTAGTTCCATAATCTAGAGATCTTAAGCTTTGTTTATTCTGAAACATTTTAGTTAGACGATGAAATGCTGACTTCATTATAGGCATATCTCTACCACCAGGTATAAATCTAATAAGACCAAGCGCACTACCTAGTGTTACAGCATGCCCTATAGTTCCAGGAATATCTGGATCTCTAAATTCATCTATAGAGTTCATGATTTCCATAGGAGTTTCTACTGCAGCGAATACAGCTGCTTCTTCAATAACATGTGATGCAACGCTAGCTATCTTACCAGCTCCTGCACTGCCACCTAAAGCTACTGCAATTCTTTGTTGTAGATTCCATATGGGCATAGCAGCACCTTCTGCAGCTCCCATACTAGTCCTTACAATTTCCTCTACCTTACTAATAACTTTAGTACTAGGATTAATTCCAGCAGCTTTAAGGGTTTTAGTTATAATAGGTCTAATCTGATTATTTAATTTAGTTAAAAACTTTTCTCTAGTAGCAAGGTTTTCAAGAGAGTGTCCATATTGTCCTAAGGTATCAGTAAATGGTTTCCATATTGCATCCTGAGAAGCTTTATCAAGCTTGCTATACTTAGTTCTACCAAGAGCATTAGCACCCTTTTGAACCATAGTTTTCGCAGCCTGCTTAGTTCCATATGTACTAAGACCTTTAACTGCAGCTCCAGCAGCACCCTTAATAAGTCCCATTGGGGGTAAGAATCCAGCTAAACCACCAAGTCCAGCTCCAACTCTACCTGCAAATGTCCCTGGACCACCACCAGTAACTATGTTTTCTAGATAGTCATCGTAATCTAAGGCCCCTAACGCACCGAATGTGCCTACATCGAATGCTTCCCATACCAGGTTACCAACAAAGTCTAAAGCAGCGTTCTCGGGTGCAGTAGGCTCCATTAAAGGATCTTCTAGAG
>Ga0114906_1000548_pt1 | contig 20951 bp, 26 predicted proteins | sample MalvirDeepMed_M9_FD_89687 | JGI IMG/M metagenome (GOLD analysis project Ga0114906, IMG submission 89687) | Marine viral communities from the Global Malaspina Expedition - Malaspina viral metaG DeepMed_M9 | ecosystem: Environmental > Aquatic > Marine > Oceanic | place: Mediterranean Sea...
ACCCGTTTCACCTCGACGTGGAGGCCCTCGACACCGAGCAGGTCGGCGTCACCAGCCTCACCGCAATACTGCTGGGCTCTTCGGGCCTGGAGGCCGAAGAGCCTGTTGAGTTCCTTGGCTGCTTCGCGCTCCCCTCTCTTCCCCTTTTCTCGTGCCATTCGACCGCTCATCTGCCATCCTCCTGTGGTTTGAATTGTGCTTTCTGCGAAGCCCCTATATAGGACGGCAGATAAGACGGTACGATGTACTCCGACTCAGGTCTGACCCTGCGCGCCTTCTCCTCCTCGGGGGTCCAGGTCGCCTGGATCTCTCGGCAGACCCGGCGGATCCTGTGATCAACGATCTGTGAAGCGTTGTCGTCCGTGTTGCACTTCTTCAGTGCCCACTTCTCGATCACACTCACAGTGTTCTCAGGGAGGGGTGACTTGTTTTTAGGCATCCTTGAACGTCTGGCTTTCTGCTACGAAGCGGAGCTTCATCACGGTTTTGCGTATTGGCCCATTCCTTCGTTTGATGCAGTGGGCCTCAAACTGGTCGTTTCCACCAATTGAGCGATCACTGGCAGCATGCCAGTATCCGCAGAGAATCATGTCTGCGTCTTGCTCAATGCTGCCCGACTCTTTCATGTCACTGAGTTTGAACTGGATTACGTCCCGACGATCGACTTCCCTGCTGAGCTGACAGAGGGCCAGTATACCTACGTTGTGGTCCCTGGCTGCCGACTTGATTCGGCGGCTGATCTCAGAGACCTCGTCGTATCGCCCCTCCTTGGTACCTTGAAGTAACTGCAAGTAATCGATAGCCACCAGCCCCACTGCGTGCTCCTGGGTGTACTCGCGGATGTGCTTTTCGACTTGTTCGATTGATGAGACGCACTGGATGAAGGGTGACCTCACCTCGTAGTGATCCTCTACTGTCTTGATCGCCTCTTCCCTTTTCTTCTTCCAAGACTTCTCGGTACCACCGACCAGTCGCTGAACCATCCTCCTGCCAAGCTCGTACTGGGACATCTCGGCAGACAGCAGTAGGGTTGGGACTCCCTGGTTCGCCTGGTGGTCGAGCCAGTGCAGGGCCAGGGCGCTCTTACCGTGGCCTGGTCGACCGGCAATGATGCAGACCTCACCCGGAGCCACTCCGTCAATCGATTGATCTATCGCCTGGACACCACTACCGAAGTAAGTGTGTGTCCCAAGCTGTTCGAGAAACATCTTGGCACAGGAGGCCAGGTCCTCGTGTTGTGTCGATGTCGTTCGTTGGCTCATCAGCTCGTAGGCTTTGCGAACCGTAAGGTTGATCCACCGCTCTGACTTGTTGTAGCCGACCTCGTTGCACCAGTGCCGCAGTGCGCCTTTTATCTCGTCGGTTGCAACCCGTTTGTACACCAACTCACGGGCTATACAGAAGGCCAGAACTGACCTACTCTTGTCGCCCGACAGGCCTGTGGTGTCGCCTCGCCAGCGGCGAGCCAGGATGCCGTCGTGCCACTTGAGGATCTCTTCTACCTGCTCGCTGACGAAGGAGTCGTTGTCTGGGGGCTCTTTCTTTAGGGTCTCTCCTAGCTCCGCAGCGATCTCGTCAAGATCGCTGCCGCTGACTGGGTGGACCTCCAGCTCGGCTGTGTTCCAATCGTCTTCAACATCAACGAACCTTGATTTGTTCCAACCAGGGTAACGAACTAGATTACCTTTCCCCTTGCCGGTGAGTCGGTCCTGGCGGGGGTAGATCTCCTTCACGGGGATGCCAACCTTCCTGGCTACGGACCCCCAGAAGGATCTCGCCTGGACCGCAGGGATCGCCTCGCTGAAGTGGAGCCAGAGATGGGCACCCGACCCACTGGCGCTGATCTCCATGACTGGCTTCAGGCCTCGCTCCGCCAGGAAGTGGTAGTAGGTGGTGGCCTTGGCCTTCCACTCCGGGTCCTCCCCGTGGTCATCAAAGTCCAGGCAAGAGCAGAAGACTTCACTCTCCTCTGTCATCAGATAGAACCCCAGGCACTTCTCCTGGCCCAGGTGACCTTGCTCGAACTTCTCCTTGTTTAACGGGATCTCTTTTAGCTTGTGGGGGCGGAAGCCTTTTCCGTTTTGGATCGCCACGTAGTCTTCGCGGCCTTTGAAGTGTGTTAGTAGTTCAGTCGAGTCCATCTTGGTTTGCCCTCCTATTTCCTTTCAGGAATTCTATGTACTTGAATAAATAATCCATGTCTCTCTTGCGGAGTCGATGGCAACTGGTTCGTGCGCGGTTAGTATACGCTTTGTCCTTGATCTCCTTGATCCTCTCTTCTGCTTTCTCTCCGATGAGTTCGTGTATGGGCGTCGGCTGCCCGTCTGTTGTAGTATTCATTGCACTCCTTTGTTAGTCCGATGTGCATTAGGATGGCTTCTTTGGCGGTACGGCCCTTGTCGTAGCCGAAGAGGATCCCGCAAGACTTGCAGCGGATCCGGTCCCTATTTGCCTTCTTCTTCCGGTAGTGACCCGTCCGACCTTTTCTCCGGTAGTTTCCCATGGCTCACCTTAAAGTAGGCCCGGCCCCCGTAGGGGCCGGGCTAGGAGCTATCGCGTTGCAACCCGGAGGGCGCGGTCTAGGTCAGGCACGGTGCTGTCCAGCTTGACCATGATCTCGGTCACATCGTCGATGTTGCCGATTGACACGAGGCACCCGTGCATGTCCATCATCAACTCTTGCGAGATTGTGATGCGAACGGGCGTCGAACCGGTGATCGCTGTCTGGGCCAGGAACTCGAACTGCTCATTTTCACCAAACACCTTCCGGGTACACTGGGTCACCCTGAGCGTGCTGTCTGAGAAGTCATGGACTACGGTCTCACCTTCTACGTCTTTTACTAGTAATTCAGTCATCTTCTTTTCCTTACACCAAGTAAAAAGGGAGCCGACACGACCACCCGGGCAAAGATGGCCGTGTCTGGCTCAGGCCGACCCCTTGGCACGGGTCAGCCTCCCCTCACAAATTACAATTCGTTAGTCCACTCGGACCTAGAAACCTCTGCCGTCTCCCCGCTACCAGCGGCGAAGACCGTCCCAAACGTGGCGTTGAGTTGAGCGAGCTGCTCATCTGTCACAACCGAGGGGGCTGCGGCTTCTCGCGTTGTCTCAGGTCGCCAGCTTTCAAACGGGTCTTTACCGTCATTGCTGTCTCGCCACTTGAGGGTGAACCAGGCTTCTTTGTCAGTGAGGTCATGCTCACCTTCTGCCCGATGAAGCTCAGCCGGGTTCTCCCCGGTGTAGCCGATAGCCCTGAGTTCCCTTACGACAATGGGAGCACTCTTGGTTGTCAGCGTTAGGAAGGCCGTTAACTTGTGGCCCTCCAGGCGGTCCTCTTCGATAGCGACCTTCTCTTCCTTACCGCCTGGATCGAAAAGGATCGGTGTAACGCCGAGTACCACCATCCAGTTCTCATTTCTGCTGAGCCTCACCTCTTGGCTATTGACACGACAAAAGTATCTTCCTTCTTCTAGCTGATTAGCCATTCTTCTTCGCCTCCTTCAGGTTCTTGTTTAAGTTCTTCCAACCAATGGGAGCGGCAGTTCCAAGTGGAAACTGAGTCATTCCCAAACGATTACCAGCGACCGCAGCGGCTGAGTTTTGGCAATACATCCATCGCTCTGTGCCGCCTTTGCCCTTGGCCCTGGCTCTATCTTCATCAACGACGACAACCGTGTTGATAAATCCAATTAAGTCTGCACACTTGTGGAGAGCACCCCACTGATCTGTGTGCAGTTGTGGGCGATACTGATCATAGTCCTGTCCAGCCGGGTTCTTAAACGACTTGACTTCTGTGTGACAGAGACCAATTACAGACATGTCCCTCTTCTCTCTCAGGGTGTCCAGCTTCCTGAGCATCTCTTTCCACACTGGTGTGGATGTCCTAAAGCCTTCCTGAAAGTTCATGAAGCCCTTTTTGCCCCACTCCCCCCCATAGTCCCTGTGACAGATGTACTCGTAGAGCATCGACTCAAACCCATTCATCGTGTCAAGCACGAGGGTGTCAAAGCTGTGCTCTGCGTCTGTCAGGGCCTGGATGGCCTCAATGAGATCCAACCAGCTCTTGAGTTCCGGCAGGTGTGGTACGGTGGGGAGCTGACCGTGATCGATCAACGTCTCCAATCCTACTTCACCGTGGGACATCAGGAAAAATGGGTTCTTGGCCTGGGCAGCTAGTGAGGTCTTCCCCACTTTCTCCGGTCCATGGAACACCATGAACGGTCGCAGGCCACGACCCGTACTGACTACCTGTGTTAGGAGTCCTTCGAGTCTTGCTTTCTCTTTTGATGCGGTTGCTGGCATCGTTTCCTCCAATTCCAATACGCCTCTTGTGCTAGATGAAACACCCTACCGAAGCGTAGAGCGGGTGAATCAGGTTTGATCGGTTCAATCTTCTCGCGGTATCGCCAGTAGGCCTTCCGGCGGCATGACTGCCAACAGGTTGCCCGTGAATGTGAGAGAGTGCGGTTCCCAGAGAGGCCAGTACCCTTGCGTGGCTGCCACTTGGCTGGGTCGTCCGGCTGCGAGATCCCCATGCAGAGGTCGAAGTACTCGCAGACACTTCCGTAGGAGAGACAGTTGCTTGTGTTCTGGTACCAACTGCCATCGGCCTCAGCGTACTCGATGTCCAGGCAGATGTGGGCCAACTGACCCATGGTGTCAACTAGCTGCTCCTTGGTGCGACCAGTGGTGGCGTACTGAAAGAAGTACTTTTCGGGGTCACTTGAGACCTCGTGGGCAACTCGCATCCCATAGAGGCCATCATCCTCCTTTGTGAGGCCCTCAGCGGCCTTCTGGAGCGTTTCGACCCCATAGTAGGACCCAAACGTCTCTATTTCGCTGCGTGTCCCCAGGGCTCCCTCAGAGCCCTTGGGGATTACCTTCGGTCTACTGGCAATCTTCCTGGTGACATCGTAGATGGTTCGGACCACTGGATCGCCCATGGCAAATTGGGCCAGGTGGTAACCGGACAGTTGGGCGTCGAAGTCGAGTTTCCGGTAGTAGGGATCGTGGGGCTTGTTCACATCGCCGGTCTTGGTCTTGTGTTCAATGAGGATCAGGCCATCCTCGTCGCGGCAGAGCAAGTCGATCTTGCCGACGTACTCCCAGCGTCCACCAGTCCCCAGGATTGGTACACGGAACTCCCGCTCAACCTCCACGACTTCAGGTTGATAATCCTTCCACTGGGAGACGTAGCCTTCGATCAGAGCGAGAGCGCGTTGCTTCTCAACTGGGGGTAGATCTGAGTGGTCGATAGCACGTGTGTAGTCTGACATCTGGTCCTCCTTTGGTCTAGGGATAGCTAGTCTACACAACGGGGAGCGGCTGTCAACCAGGGGGACAGAAAAAAAGAATGCCGCCCGGAGAGACCAAGCTCCGGGCGGCATAACCCTAGACCGTCTGGATTGGAGGACAGACGGCAGGATAGTCTAAGGGATGCTGGGCGCTTTATCAAGCACCCCCCAAAGGGTGCTTGATCGTATCTTGTTTCCGCATGGGTACAACGGGCTTATCTACACTTGAAGTGTAACCCAGTAGAATAAGCACCAAAATCTCCTGCTAGCCTCGGGTAGTGGGTCTTGTGTGTCCCCTGTCCAGGCCCTTGTGGCCTGCAACCCACCTTTCTACAGCCCGCTGCACCTTCACCTGTACTAGCTGAGACGTTGGTTATGAATCGGAATAGTAGCCGTTGTGGGTACTCAGGTCAACCTTGGTGTTTGACACAAGCCCTTTCGGCAGCTGCTCGCGTTCGGTATGTCCGAGGAGAGTGCCTGCCATACTTCTGGTGGTACTCGACGAAGGTCCAATTCCCCCTTCCATCCATGAGTTGGGCGTAGAATCGCACCTGGGGCGGGTTTGCGTGGGTTGCCTTGGCCACCATGTAGTTGTTGCAGCGGCTTTTCCATCGCATCCAGTCAGCGCAGCAGTCGCATTCGGTGGTTTCGCTTTGCCCTCGTTTAAATTCCATCGTTTTTACCCCCCAGGAAAAACCGATCCGGGAATTTGTAGTCGTTTTTACTCCTGTAGTTGTGGCCATAGACGGTGCATGTGTAGCCGTGCTTCCGACACAGCTTTGAAATGGCTGATGCCGAGAACGGGTTGCCAGCACGATTGAACATGCCTTCGTTCTCAAGGGTCATAGAGATCTCAGTAAGGCTAGAACCTTGGGCCTTGAGGTCCTTGATCCTAGCTAGCGTCTTCTGTTCAGCAGGGTTGCCGATCACATATGCTGGACTCGTTGGGTTGACCATCAGCCCGAACTCTGGGTGAGCATTGAAGCGTTTGTTCTGACTCTTGAGATGAGCGATCGTTCGCTTAGAGTGTTCAGAGATCATCTCACGTTGCCACTGGCCAAAGACCCCCAGGAAGAAGACCAGGAGCCTGCCCGTTGGGGTTTCCATGTTGATATTCTCGGTGAGCGAGATGAGATTCTTCTTCTCAGCGTTGAAGTAGTCATCTGCTAGCTGAATCAGGTCGCCCATGTTTCGCGTTAGTCGATCCAGGGCGGTGATGATGATCCCATCGTACTCGCCTTCGTCCAGTTCCTGGAGGATCTCCAGCAATCCAGGCCTATTCATGTCCTTGGCAGATCCGATCTCCCTAGCAATACCGACCAGTTCAGCGTCCGGGTGACAGCGGGCGTATGCCTTGATCCGAGCCTCCTGTTCGTCCAGGCTGTGGCCCTCCAGGCCCTGGCCCTGTGTACTGACTCTTGCGTATCCAATTAGTTTCATGATCTAGCTCCATATGCGTTACAAACTGAGGTGAGTTCGACTATGCAGGCTCTCTCTATGACCCTGGATCTGTTATCCAGAAGAAATGCCCCAATAATCCTGGGGTCGTATCTGAACTGTTCCCAATCGGAATCCTTGATTGCCCAAAGAGCAGCACCGCTTAGCGTGCGTCCCTTGATGTAAGCGTGGACGTTTTTGCGGCCCTCCTGAAGCACTCGCTGTCGTCCAGCTTCACTTACCCTGAATTCGCAGTCCCTTAGGTACACCTCATCGGCGTGGCCGACGACCAGTCCCCCTTGCCTGATGCTGTAGCGTTCCTTGGATGCGTTGCCAAGGTTGCGGTAAACGTGGACCGGTTTGCTTTCGTTCAGCGTTCGTTCCTTGTATGGGATGATCTCCATCGCGTTCGTTCTCCTCGGGTCTAGGGGCGCCCCCTCTTTGAATTGCTTCCCATCGTATACCCGGGGAATCCGGGTGTCAACTGGCCAGGACCAGGTCCCGAAGATGGCCACTCCTGGAAGTGGCCATCTTCAGGGCCTGGTGGCCACCTTCGTGGGGAATGTAGGAATTATTCCGATTTACCTGGTTGTCAGGGGTGAACGGCGGCCCTAAGATGAGCTGTTCAGGGGTGCATCGTGCAGCCCTACCTTGGGGCCTAAGCCATGGGGGAAAAATGAGGAAAGTCGAGTTTTTTACGTGTTGTTTCTTTTTGATCGTGGGGCTGGTCGCACTTGCTTGTGCAGTGTGGACTGTGCTCTGCCTTGTTTGATTGGAGTTTGTAATGAGTAATGGAGAATTGAGTAAGATTGTGCCGGATTCAAAAACGAAAACGGCTGGTGAATTTGTGGAGAACCTGGAAGGCCGAACTGGCACCGGGTTCGCAGAGGGTAGCCGGGTCCACAAGGATTGGATGGAAGGGACCGTTGGTTACGATGCAGCCCAAGAGGCTGCTCAACGATCTTATGATCTGCGTGATGATAAGATGATCAAGGTTTCTAACCTGACGGCGGCTTGGGAGTACACCGACACGGAGCACCTTCAATTCGGGCTGCGTGTGAACGGTGCTGGTGGCCAGGAGTTCCTGGCACTGACTGGCCACGCCCTGGCACAGTTCAGTACGGCCTGCAAGCTGCCGGGTAGCTCGGTGTTGAGCAAGATGGGCGCGTTGTCAGGCTTTGATGAGGGTGACGCTTACACCATGGCCAAGTTCGCCAATAACTCGATCCGTCGAGTTCGCCAGGACAAGGTGTTCCGGCTGCGAACATATGGTGACGGGCTGTGTCGGGCCTTCCTGACTGATCAGTACACCTCGATTGATAATCGTTGGTACCTGGAAGTCCTGAAGGAGTTTTTGCCCGAGGCCCGGTTGTCGCATTGGACCAAATCCGATGAGGACACGATCTACGGTAACCTGTTGCTGCCCGATACCATGCTCGATAAATCGATCTGTCCCGACGACAGCGATTATGGCGGCATGCTGTCGATCAGCAACTGTGAGATCGGCAAGCGTAAGTTGGGCCAGGCCCCGTCGATCTTCCGTGCAATTTGCATGAACGGTTGCGTGTGGGGACAGCAGAAGGGCGTGCAGTTAGCACAGGTCCACCGTGGCCGTGTTGACTTGCGTGACCTGAAGGATCGCGTCGCCAAGAATATCGAATACCAGTTGAGCATTTTGCCTGATGGAATTCGAGAGTACCTCGCGACTCGCGATCGTGAACTGTTCGGCGTTAGTCCGCGATCGTTAATCGCTCAAATTTCTCGTGAGCGGATTGGCGATTTTTCCTTTGGGTTCTCGAAGGAAGAAGCGTCGGAAGTTTACGACCAATACCAGGATCATGAGAGGGCCGATGCCTCTCTCTTTGGTATCGTGAACGCCGTCACCCGGGCGGCGCAAGAGTTCACCAATCGACGCTACGTTCATTTTGACCGTGCTGGTGGTGAGTTGGTTGGATTGTCTGGTACGCAATGGGATGCAATCTGCCATCGTGCGAGTTCGTTGACGGCTCGTGAAATTGGCAAGGTTTACAATCCGCTTGTGACCGTCGAGACCGCTAGCTAGCGTTTGACCTGGTGACCTTCCCGGCTCCCCGGTAGCCCTCCTGGCTACCGGGGATTTTTAATGCGCTGATATGGGTAGCCAGGCCTGGTTGTTTTGGTTGTGGCTAGGGGTAGGGCAGGGAGGACAAACAGCCCAAAAAGTGACTTGGGGCGGGTCTAAAAAGAGCTCTTTTGCTGTTAACCTGGCTGGTTGGGTTTTGAGTCACCTGGCAGAATTGAGCTAGACCAGGCCATCGGCGGCGGAGCTTATTCTGTCGCCAGGATTTTGGCTAATGGTATTGCAGCAAGTTTTCCGATGTGTAAAACTACGGCTTGTAGTGTTGACCATTTGACACCCCTTAAAGATTGGAGCGTGACGCATGATTGAGGAAAGTTTGACGAGGATTTTTCTGTACTGCCTGGTCATCGTTTTTGGTTTGGGATTGCTGGTCTTTGATGTGCTCAACGATTGGAGGAAATCATGATCGACTTAGTCGAACTGGCAGAGGTTTTTGGTTGGAGTTTATCGGAAGTTTTGGAATACGTTTCTCGTGAAGGATTGGAGTGTGAAGAATGACCAAATTATTGACAACGAATACGAAACTTGCGAAGTCGAACGGGACCGGTTACTTGGTGGTGGGGATGTTCCTGGCACCACACAATTTGAGTGGGCACCAGGTGTGCCCCGATGCTGGATTGTGCGCCAGGTTTTGCGTGATCTGGTATGCCGGTTTTCACGTGATGCCAAACGTACGCGACGCGATGCAATGGCGGACCGATCTGCTGTTTAATAATCCTGATCGATTTAATCGACAGCTTGTCTATGAGTTGGACGTGTGGAAAGAGCGAGCGGAAAAGGAAGGGCTGATTCTGCTTATTAGGTTGAACGGCGGCAGCGATCTTGACTGGTCCTGGCTGGTGAAGCAGTACCCGGAAATCCTCTTTTATGATTACACCCGAGTAGTCTCCAGGTTAGACCAGGTGCGTCACGGAACCTGGCCGGAAAACTACCAACTGACCTACTCCATTTCGGAGCGGTCTAATTGGGGCAAGGTGAACACCTGGCTAAGATCTGGACACAATGCCGCAATCATTTTCAACACGGCTTACACGCCGACTCATGGGATCTACGGGGACCTTCCTGGTAGCTGGTGGATCGGTAGCCAGGACGACGGCCAGGTGTGGCCAGTTGTCGACGGTGACCAGGACGATAACCGGCTGATTGAGACGGACGGATCCGGGGTCCTGGTTGGCTTGCGATTCAAGGGGCCTCGCAAGGATCTAGACTTCGCTATCGATCGTGGGTTGGTGATGGATGAGAACGATTGGCGTGGCAGCTGTTGGGCTCCGGAGATCGGCCAGGCAGTTAGCAGCAAGCGCGCTGGCCAGGACGTCAATGACGTTCTCCAGGCGTGCCGGGATAGTGGCGACGATTACACCCTTGGCGCGGTGTTGAGTTTGGTCGGCCAGGACGTCAGCCAGGACCCCGGCCAGGTGATCGATGCTGGTCCGTTGTTACTGGACGACCAGGACGTGGGAATCAGTCCCAATCTGGTCAGCCAGGACGTTGGCCAGGACGTTGACTGGAAGTGCTCCAATGGGACGCCCTGCCCTGCTGGCCAGGACGTCAGCCAGGACCCCGGCCAGGCGTAGCGCTGGCAGCTCCCCAGTTGGCCGCTGCGGTCATCGGCCCGTGATTCTCACTGGAGAGTCGCGGGCCTTTTCTATGCGCCCTGGTGGACCGCCAGGAAGCCAGGCCCGATAGGTTTGGAAGTAAGTGGGTTACTTCCTGGAAGTAACTATTTGCATACAACCTGGCGGACCAGGATCCCGGCCAGGAAGCCAGGCCAGGCACCCGGCCAGGCACCCGGCCGATAGGCTGCCAGGTATCCCGGCCAGGGTCTCCAGGTGCGCCGCCAGGTTCAACCTGGCTGGAAGCCTGGCTGACTGCCACAATGCCAGGCCGACGCAGAGGGGCCTAGGATCCCGGCTAACGGGTCTTGATGGATCGTGCGGCTAAGAGTCCAGAGGCTAGCCAGGGCGTTAGCGGGGCAGCTAGGCGGCCCGGAGTGCTGCCTGGTGGCCGGGCGACTAGGGCCGGGCTCCTGGTGTTGTGGGGGTTAGTTCTAGCGGCCTGGCGGGCCAGGCGCACCGCCAACGTGACCAGGACTGCGGCCAGGCGTGCGTTGATTGAACGGTGGGGTCGCACCGGACAAGCCCCTCAGGCTTGTCCTACAGTGTAAAAACAGATCGACGTAGTCGATTCCTGTTAGAAAGGAGAACTAAACCAGACCCCCCGTGCAGCTGCTTAGGACGTATTAGATACCCCCGGCTTCCCGCGAGGAAAAAATATAAAAAATATATTTCAGGGTGTGGACCAGGAGAATTGGGTGTCAAACCTCTGTTTCCCGATGGCGATCAAGCTCTTATACTGGTCTGGTAATGGAAATTCCCGAGGAAAAGCCTAAGTTAGAGCGTATTGAGGTTCACAGTGCCTGGATGTTCGACTGCAATGGGTGCGGTCGTGAGAATTTCATCCGGGGAGTGAGGAGGGAATCGGTAGAGGGGGACGATGGTCGTGTGGATTTGTACGTTTTGTATCCTCGTGAGGTCTCTTGTAAGTTCTGCGAGAAGCAATACGAAACGGAGTTGTCTGCATGAAACGGTGCATGGAGATTGGTGTTTGCATGATATTGGGTCTTGGTGTAGTTTATCTGACGCTACAGACGGTTGTTACCTCGTTTCTCTTGTACAGGTTGCTTAGCTGGCTATGACGCAGTATGCCCGTCCTGACAGTGATGTGAGCAACGCTGGGGGCTGGGAGGCCAGCAGCGGCGACGATCTGTTTGCGATGATTGACGAGTCGAGCGCTAGTGACAGTGATTACGTGTCAGTTGAAGGTCCTAGTGATTCGGCTTTTATTGTTGCTCTGTCCAATGTGTCAGATCCCAGTTCAGCCGCTAACCACAAGGTTTACTATCGTGCTTCGGATGACTCGGGTGGCGATGGTGCTTTGACCGTGGTGTTGTTGGAGTCTACGACAGCCAGGGCTACGAGTGTGAATGATGCCGTCTCTGACTCGATTACGCAGTACACCTTTACCCTCAGTACGTCTGAGGCTAACAGTATTACGAATTACAACAACTTGCGGCTGAGCTTTAGTGCCGATGACGAGATGGCGATGGGCCTTGTCGTGAAGGTTACTCAGGCCTGGTTTCAGTGTCCTGATGCTGCTGGTGGCAGTGCTATCGTTCCGATAGCGATGAATACTTATAGACAGATGAGAGAGAACTAGAAGGAGAAGATCATGCCAAAAGTAGGTGGAAAAGAGTTTAGTTACGATGCTAAGGGTATGGCAGCGGCCCAGGCCGAGGCTGCCAAGACTGGCAAGAAGGTTAAGAAGAAGAAGAAGCGTTATCGTCGTCCTGCAACGACACAATTGGGGCAACTTGCACAAAGGGCTTACTAGATGTTCATTAAGCAAAGTACCGCTTACACGTTTAGGTTGGGCCCGTTTGTGGATGATACGGATGGTAAGACGGCTGAGACCGGCTTGACCATCAGTCAAGCCGATATACGGTTGTCCAAGGCTGGTGGTAACTTCGCCCAGAAGAATGAAAGTTCTTCTGCTTCTCACGATGAGATCGGGTTTTACATCTGCATCTTGGACACAACTGATACCAACACTTGCGGTGAACTGCTTGTGGCAGTTCACGAGTCCGGGGCTTTGCCGGTGTTTAAGACGTTCCAGGTTGTGGAGGAGGCCATCTACGCCTCTCTCTTTGCAGCCAGTGCAGATCTTATCACGAAGATAGATGCCATCGATACGGTCGTAGATGCAGTCTTGGTGGACACTGGGACAACGCTTGAGGGTAAGATCGACACGATTGATGGAATCGTGGATGCAATCCTCGTGGATACCGGGACGACACTTAATGACAAGATTGATGTCATTGATGGTATTGTGGACTCGATACTTGTGGACACAGCGGTCATTGGTTCTGCTGGTGCGGGTTTGACAGCAGTACCCTGGAATGCTGCCTGGGACGCTGAGGTGCAGAGCGAGTGTACTGACGCTCTAACAGCCTACGATCCGCCGACTAAGGCAGAAGTGGATGCTACCTGGACAACGGCTCAGACGGAGTCCTATGCCTCTGACGGGGCTGCTGCGACCCCTGCTCAGCTTTTGTATATGATCTACACTTGCGTGGCAGAGTTTGCTGTCAGCGGAACAACGCTGACAGCGAAGAAGGTTGATGGTAGTACTACCGCAATGACGTTCACCTTGAACGATGCCAGTGATCCTACGAGCAGGACAAGGGCTAGTTAATGGCGATTAAAGATCTGATTGGTCCTGGTTTCGTCGGGACTGATACTGTTCAGTACATTGTCACTCGTGGGATGTCCTCGTTTGATCCCCAGACGACCGTGGCTGTTATCTTCCAAAGCAATGTGCTTATTGGAGATGCCCTTGAAGAGGAGCACTTCCTCAAGGGGGTTGCAGTAACCGGGTTTACTTTTGTGCTACTTAATGCGACTAGTACCAGTGCAATCACCACCGGTACTGTGACGGGAAAGATTACTAAGGATGGGGGGACTCAGGGTGCTGTGGCTGGATCTTTTGCCCATGAGGGCAATGGGCAGTGGTCAGTGAATCTGAGTGCTACGGAGATGGATGCAGACGTAATCGGATTAACTTTTCTTCACAGTAGTGCTATCCCTGTTTACAAAACGCTGAGGACTAAATGACTGAAAAAAAGAAAGCAGATTCACCGCGTAAACTTTTCGTGGATCGTATGCGACGAGAGAATCGTTTCGAGGAGTACCGGGGGAACTATCGTAAGTACATGGATGGCGATATGCCGTTCTTGAAGGCTCAATTCCAGACGATGTTGGATATGGGTTACCAGGGTCCTGAGCATGAGCGGGCGATAGTGGCTGGCGAGAAAGAAGAGGCCAGACGGGTTCTTGATCAGGATGTCGACAAACTGTTAGTTGAGTACGATATCAATGAGTCCGATCTTCCGATTGAGATTGCTTTTGTGTTCCACAATCTGCATAAGACTCGGGGGGAGAGACATCAGTGGGGAGTATTGCCGCCGGAAGCTCCGACACCAGGAGCGTGGAACATGTTAGTCTGGGCCACTGAGAATGAGGGTAAATTTATGGAGTTGGTTATTCGTGAGCAACTCAAGGGGAAGGGGAAGCAGGTTGAGGAGCAGGGTATGGGTGATACCGGTGAATCGATCGTGCAGTTGGAAAGTATGTTGTCTGTGTTGACGCCAAATGAGCCTTTACGATCAAATACCAAAGAACCTGAAGGACAACCTGAGATACCGGCGTGAGCTGTTAGCTTGGGCTGATACTGGCCCCAAGCGACGTAGTCTTTGGACTGCGTGCAAGCAGGATATCTTGTTCTTCATTAATGCCTTCTGCTGGCTCTATGAGCCTCGCACTAGCAGGCTGCGTGGCACTACGTCTAATGTGATCCCTTTTATTACTTACGGGTACCAGGACGAGGCCTTCTTGGAGATGCACGAGGCTTTGGGGTATTGTGACGTGGGGGTGGAGAAGAGTCGTGATCTAGGTGCTACGTGGATGTTCTTGACCTTGTTCTTTCATAGTTGGGTGTTCGAGGACTTTTCTAGTTTCGGGATTATGAGTCGTACTGCTGACCTGGTTGATAAACCGGGTAAGAAGGATACGTTGTTCTGGAAGTTGGACTTCTTGCTTCATGGTGAAGGGAAGAAGGGGGGGTTGCCTGTCTGGATGCGTCCAAAGGACGTCTATCGGTCGATGATGTTGATGGAGAATCGTGATAATGGTAGCACCTTTGAGGGTGCTACCACGACTGAGGATGCCTTCCGTGGTGGTCGTAAGAAGGCTATTGCCCTGGATGAATTTGCTGCCTTTCCTAATGGTGCTGACTATGAGGCTCAGAACGCTACTCAGCACGCCACAGATTGTCGTCTGTTTGTCTCGACTCCTAAGGGTTCTGCTGGTGCTTATTACGATGTGATGCACACCCCCTCTTCCATGGTGAAGATTATTATGGATTGGAAGAAGCATCCAGAACGAAGCCAGGGCCTTTATCAGTCCGAGAATAATAAACTTGAGATCCTCGATGCGGACTACAGGTACCCTCCAGGTTACTCCTTTGTGTTGGATGATAAGATCCGTAGTCCTTACTACGATAATGAGTGCAGTCGACCCGGAGCCACGCCTCAAAGCGTGGCTCAGGAACTTGACCGTGATTATGGTGGTTCCGATTATCAGATCTTCGGCAAGGATCTTTATGAGGCGGGTCAGAAAAACCTGATGATTCCTTTTGTCCGTGGTATCTTTGGTTATGAGTCTGATACCCTGGAGCCTAGCTTTGAGCAGTCCGTCGATGGTCCGATGAAGTTCTGGACGCATCTGGACAACAAAGGTTTGCCTCTTGCCGCTCATTCAGAGTATGTTATCGGTTGTGATATCTCTGCTGGTCTAGGGGGCAGTTACACTAGCAATTCAGTCGCTACTATTGTTAACGGGGTGTCTAAGACCCAGGTCGGGGAGTTTGCCACAAATACAATGCGTCCTGAGGACTTTGCTGATTATGTCGTCTCTTTGTGCAAATTCTTTCATAACGCCTATTTGATCTGGGAGTTTAATGGGTCTCCTGGTGGAGCGTTTACTAAGCGTGTGATAGATCAACAGTACTCGAATATCTATTTCCGTGAAGTGGAGAACAAAAACTTTAAGAAGAAGACAAAGAACCCTGGGTGGTGGAGCAATGAGAAGAACAAACTTGCGGTGCTTTCAACCTTGGCCAAGGCGATAAAGACAGATGAATTTGTGATACGGAGCAATGCTCTTCTTGAGGAGTGTCGGCAATATGTTTATAAGGACGGTCGGGTAGTTCATAGCCGAAGTGTCCGTACTATTGATGATTCAAGTAAGGGCCAGGCCCATGGAGATAGGGTTATTTCTGCGGCGCTTGCCTGGCATGCGGTCAAGGATCGCCCCTCACACCCAAAAGAGGAGTTTCGTGCTGAGATTCCAGTTGGCTCAATGGCCTGGCGTTTTAAGGACCGCGAAGATAAGTTAGCGAAGATAAACAACGATGGGTGGGACTAATGAATCCGAATGATGATAAAGAACGTGCTCGCCTGATGAAGGCTATCGAAGTCTCTACAAGAGCTTTGCGGCCATTTCGTATGAAGCGAGAGAAACTTGTTAAGGATTATGTTGGTTCGCATTACGGCGATGGGGGTCCTAGTCGTGAAGTGATTATGAATCTGATGTTTCAGACGGCTGAGACTTATGCCCAATCTCTTACGGCCAATAGACCACGAATTCTAGTGACAAGTCGAAATAGAGATCTTGTCTGGTTTGCGCATCATTTCCAACTCGCAACAAATAGTTTGCTCAAAGAGATTCATATGGAGGAGGTTCTTCGCCAGGCTGTCTTAGACGCTTTCTTCTGCATGGGGATCGTGAAGGTTTACAATGCCGATGCTGGGTTGGTTGAGTTGGAGGGTGAGGACGAGTGGCTCGATCCAGGTAAACCATATGCTGAGAATGTTAGCCTGGATGATTTCGTGTATGACACGCAGGCGACAGCTTGGCGTAAGTCAAAGTTTGCTCTGAATAAGTATCGGATGAGTTTCGATAAGATGAAGGAAGATGTTGCTTTTGATCCAAAGGTTAAAAAGGGTCTGCGGCCAACCAGCAAGTTTTCCAATTGGGAGGGTGAGGATTCAAATTCTGGTGTTAAGGGAATGTTCAATCCTGAAGGTGATCCAGATGAATATGAACCGATGATCGATCTGATGGATGTGTGGTTGCCGAACGAAAATAAAATCGTTACCTGGCCGGTTCATAATGGGGAAAAACCGTTGCGCGTTATGGATTGGCAGGGACCTGAAAATGGACCTTTCCATCTTCTTTCTTTCGGTGATGTCCCAGATCATATTATGGGCATCTCTCCTGCAATGAACCTGAAGCCTCTTTCCGATGTGATTAATGGTCTGCTCCGAAAACAACGTCGTCAGGCGCAGCGGCAGAAGGACATTCCTTTCTACCAGGCCGGGCATCACGATGATGCTAAGCGGATTGAGCGGGCTTCTGATGGCCAGTGGACACGGGTCGACAATCCTGATGCTGTTAACGTCATGAAGATGGGTGGTGTTGATCAGAGCAATCAGGCGTTTGGGCTTGCCATGACTGACATCTTTGATCGGATGGCGGGTAATCTCCAGGCGATGGCTGGTCTTGGGCCGCAGGCGGATACCCTTGGTCAAGATAGGTTGATCCATGGTGCGGTGAGTAAACGTGAAGCAAATATGCAGTATCGGGTGGTAAAGTTTACCTCTGACATTTGTCGTGATCTCGGTTGGTTGCTCTGGGTTGATCAGATCAAAGAGATGCCCCTTGAGTTTGAGTCTGCTGGTGGGACTGTTCATCAAACGTGGGATGGGGAGACACGAGAGGGGGACTTCCTTGATTACAACTTTGAGATTGAACCTTTTTCGATGCAGTATAAATCGCCGTCTGAACGCATTAATGGTCTAACTACCTTTATCACTCAAATTGCTTTGCCTATGCAGGATAATATGATGCAGTCTGGTGGTAGTATTGACATGCAAGAGCTAGTTGAGCTTTACTCTGAGTTGATGGATCTGCCTAGACTGAACAACATCATTCAATTCAAGAAGCCTAAGGAGGATCGACCTGGTCCTACCCATGAGGTGCCAGAGAAGGCTAACCACACTGTGCGAGAGACCGTTAGAAAGAATGTTCCAACGGGTGGTACTCAGTCTAGCAGGAGTCATGTTATGCAACAGGTCTTGCAGGGTGGGCAGCCGAACCAGGATCAGATGGCTCAATTTGGGAGGCAAAAGGCATAATGGCGCAGCGAGAGTATCTGTATCGTGATGATGATGGGGAGTTTCGTTGGCACGATAACCCCCAGGGCCAGCAGCCCAAAGCTGCTGGCGGGCGGTATTTCGGTGCCAATGGGTGGTCTACTGGACTTAAAAGCGATGCTGCTGGCATACCTCCTCAGCAGGTTAAACAATTCAATGAAGATGCGAAGAATGCTGGTTTTACTGGTGTTAGCTTCGACCGTGATGGTACGGCGTGTTTTACTAGTCGGGGTCAACGGGCGGGGTATTTGAGGTATCGTGGTTTGTGTGATAGAAGTGCCGGGTATGGCGATTCTGCTCCGAAAAACTATTAGGGGGAAATGATGGCAGTTGATATAACTAACGAATCTGACGAGGAGCCGGTCGAGCTTACGGACAATGATCTGGATGTTATCGACGAGGTTAATCGGGAGCATGAGCCCGATGAAAACGAGGGAGGTGCCGATGAAGTATCCGGTACTTCAGATGAGGTTGACGAGCCTCGTGATGCGCAGGATCAGGGATCTGATGATTCTCCAGATACCGACGAAAATCTTGTGCAATGGGCTAATTATTACGGGATTAACCCGGATGATTACTCAAGTGATGATGCGTTACGCCGACATGTTGAGTCAACTGCTGGTTATTACCAGCAGCAACAGCAGGCACTTGCGTATCAACAACAGCAGTATGCGCAACAACAGCCTACGGATACGCAGGAAGCGCAGCCTGCTGGGAGACAGTTTAGAGTTGGTCTTGATGACGATTACGATGAAGGTCTCGTAACTGCTATCGATGGGTTGGCTGGTGACATGAATAGTCATTTCACCGAGCAACTTGAGATTTTGGCTCAAGCGGTCTTAGGTCAGCAGCAATTTATTAGTAGTCAACAAGAAGAGGCTCAGTCTCAAGAGTATCGGAGAGAACTCGATTCTTTCGATGACTCTGTTGGTGGACTCAAAAATAGTAAATTGTTTGGTGATTCCAGTTACGAAAATTTAGAACAAGGAAGTTCAGCGGCGGTCAATCGTGAGCGCCTTTATGATCAAGTACTGGTTTTGGCTACGGGATATCAAACGCATGGACAAGCTGTCCCTGAGATGGGTGCTCTCGTTGACCAAGCGTATCGAACTGTTTTTTCAGATGAAGTAGATAACCAAAGCCGCAGGTCGTTCAATAGTCGAGTTCGTAAACAAGCCAAAACTCGTTTGGGTTCTGGTTCAAGTGCGAAGAAGACTAGTGTTCCGACCGATGATCCTGTGGATAGTCCGGTCTTAAAGGAAGCCTTTGATGGCTACCTAAAGGACAATGGAGATCTGTAGGATGGCTTGTAATATAGGAGTCGGATAATGCCTTTGCTTCCCGACCAACTAGATGATTTTGTCAATCTTACACTTGACAACTTTAAGAAGCGACGATGGGTGGATATCTCGTTAGATAACCAGCACCATATCTTTGCTTCAAAGATGTTTAAGCGTAAGGGTAAGGACCCTGAAAAGGGTGGTGTTCAACTGAATTGGAAAGTCCAAGTAACTAATACTGGGACTGCCAAGAACAGTGAACTGTATGCTGTAGACGCAACTGGTGTCAAAGACTTGACACAATCTGCCAAGCAGCAGTGGTCAAAGCAGACTGTCAATTTCAGTTACGATGTTGATGAGGACAGCATGCAGAGTGATCGTGAAACGATCATTCGGGAAATCGAAGTACGCGAACATTCGATGTACAACGATTTTTTTGAGCACATGGAAGAAGCCATGTGGTCTGCTCCTAGTAGCAGTACCGTGTCGCCTCGACCGCCCAGTGGTGTGCCGTTTTGGATTCAGAAATCCACGACAACTCCAGGTGGTGGTTTTACGGGTGGAAACCCGAGTGGTTTCACCAGTGGTGCCGGTGGTCTGTCTAGTTCGACTTACTCGAACTGGAAGAACTGGGCTTTTAACTATACTTCCGTAAGTCGTGATGACTGTCTCGCCAAGTGGCGAAAGGCGATTGCGTTTACGAACTTCCAAGCACCTCGCAACTATGCCGAACTGGCTCGTGGTGGGGAAAGCGATTGGGGTTTCTACACCAACTACGATGTAGTTGAGAAGCTCGAAAAGCTGCTGGAAGGTCGCAATGACAACCTTGGTGTTGACCTTGCGAAGTATGCCGGTAGTGCAGTCTTTAAGGGCAATCCAGTTGTTTGGGTTCCTTATCTGCAAACCAATGATACCAGTGATCCAATCTACGGTGTGAACTGGCGAACGCTTCGTTACTTCTTCCGTAAGGGTAAACACATGGTACGCCATGCTCCGCAAAAAGCGGCGCGTCAGCATACTGTTCGTGAAATCCATATGGACAATTGGGGAAATTTTGTTTGTTACAACCGTCGACGAAACTTTATCGGTTACGTCGCTTAACTTTTTTACGATTAGGAAAATGTAATGGCAGATTTATATACAAGACCACAAGCCAAGTCCGGTTCAATCGGTCGTGGATTGAGTCCGAACCTGTGGCACCAGGCTCCGTTGACGCAAGTGTTAACTGGCGGCTTGGGAGAGGGTTTTGGATTTATTGATGATTTCTTGGCATTTGACGATGCCAGCTATCGCTGGGTATTAACTCAGGCTACCGCCGGTACTGCTGCACTTGATACTGCTGCCAAGGGCGGCGTCTTGTTGTTGGATTCCAACAGCACGACGAACGACCAAGGCATCCAGATTCAAATGGGTGGCGCTGTGGGTGCTTCGAGTTTTATTCCCACTGCTAGTTCAAAGATCTACTTTGAAGCCAGGGTAAAGATCGCTGACATTGGAACCAGCGGTAGTGATACCGGTAACTTAGCTATCGGTCTTGCTGCGGTTGATACCACAGTCCTCGCATCAGGTGCTAACTCAACGGCGAATCATATCACCTTTGAGCATCTTGATGACGATGGCGCGGTGGATTTCCATAGCGAGAAGGCTGGTAGTCGAGATTCGTCTACCGGGCTTCATACCTTGGCTGATGATGAGTACTTCAAGATCGGTTTCCTTGTAAATGGTACGAGCAAGATTACACCGTTTGTGAACGGTGTTGCGAAGACTGCTCATACTACGCAGATTCCGATTGTTGCAATGACACCAACTTTAGTTTGTCACTCGGCTGGTACGACTGATCCGATCCTACATGTGGACTGGGTTGCCTGTATCCAAGCTGAGCAGATTGCTAACTAACCTGTGTCGCTCGGTATGGTGCCGGGCATTTCGCCCGGCACCATACCACTTTTTATGGAGGGGAATGAAATGGAAGAGTTACTTGAAATTTACGG
>Ga0114906_1000550_pt1 | contig 20900 bp, 32 predicted proteins | sample MalvirDeepMed_M9_FD_89687 | JGI IMG/M metagenome (GOLD analysis project Ga0114906, IMG submission 89687) | Marine viral communities from the Global Malaspina Expedition - Malaspina viral metaG DeepMed_M9 | ecosystem: Environmental > Aquatic > Marine > Oceanic | place: Mediterranean Sea...
GTATCGGATGGATCAGAACCGACAACGGAACGAGTAACAGTAGCAGGTGCAGTTCGCAGATATCTTAGAGTAACGGCAACAGGCACATTATCAAATGCAGTCGTTGCAGTAGCAATTAGAATAGGAACGGCAAATGATTCAGTCGCATATGCGTAGTACACAAAACCGATATAGAGCAAAACGATTAGCCGATCATTTTCGGAAGTCGAATTGTATAGATGCAGATTGCCCTCAATACTTTAACGGATGGGATGTGTTGTTATCTCCTACGCAAGTTGAACCAACTACTGGTGAATTATATGTGAATATTCTGCGTACTGAATGTAAGAAAACAAAACGATATTTTACCGAAAAACAATTGGATGAGAATCTAATTAAGTTTCATTTTGAAGCAGGTCAACCTTGCTTCAAATCGGGAACTCATGTTATCGCTACCGATAAAGTGCCTGTGTTATATAAAAATGGACAAGGCATAGCAGAACCCGAAAGATGGACAGATAATTTTAACGAGGATATGTATCAATTTAAACGTCAAAACAAGTAAACCAAAAGGAGGGTTACTATGGCAAAAGAATCAGGAATGGGAATGGCTCTAGCTGTTGATGATCATGGTGGATCAGCAAGAACTATTTCCAATGATGTTACCTCACTCGATTTCGGTATTCCACGAGGAGTACAGGATGTTACAGGAATAAATAGTAGTGCAGTTGAAAGACTCTTATTGCTTGCCGATTTTACTATCACTGTGAACGGAGTATTTAATGATGCGAGTAACCTATCTCATGCAGTCTTCAGCACAGTCTCATCTACTTCAGTAACTCGCACAGTAACTATAACAATCTCAGGACAATCGCTACCGAATGAAACAATCTTTACTGATTATGCACTTAGTAGAAGTGCAACAGGTGAAGCGAATTACACAGCATCAGGCAGTTTAAACAGCACAACAGTTCCGACATGGGCATAGTTTGGAGGGGAAAATGAGCAGTAACGGAAAGTTTCAATTACAAAGAAGAACAGCCTTATTGGTATTTGAAGGCGATTATGAAGGCTTGGAAATACGCACTCGCCTTGATGTTCCTCTGGGGCTGTTCCTCGAAATACAGACAATGGTGGAAGCAAACCAGTCAAAAGATATATTGGAAAAATTCGGAAATGAAATTTTATTAAATTGGAATCTTCAGGAAGACGGCAATGATATTCCTGCTGATGCTGAAGGTGTTTTGCAGTTGCCGTTGGAATTATCAACTCTTTTGATTGAGAAATGGACGGAGGTTGTGGCAAAGCCTGACGACCCTTTATCCGAGCAGTCCAACAGTTCAGACATACTGGTGGACATACCAATGAATTAGGAGATATTGAAGGGATGCCGAAGGTGTTAATCATCTATAGGTTAATTGATAATTTATGTCAGAAATACGGAGTTGTTCCGAGTCAGTTAATGAATGAGGATGCTTCTTTACTTCTACACATGAACCGAATACTTATTGAAGCACAGCCAGACGAGGAGAAATATGGCTAATGAAGTCGTAGTAAATATTAAAGCTGATGCGACAAAAGCAAAAGCTGCTATTGGTTCGTTTCAGGATCGGGTGAAAAAAGCAGCAGATTCAGTCCGTAGAATGGGCTTTGCAATTGGTGCTGTGGGAACTGCTGTAACATTTGGATTCTTAAAAGCTGCAAATACAACATCAATATTCCAAGATCGTATCGGCAAATTAAATAAAGCAACTGGAATGAGTACAGACGTGCTTCAAGGACTTGCTCATGCTGCTGAATTAGGTGGCGTAAATCTTGCTGCTGTCGAAACATCAACACGAAAGATGGCTGTGGCTATTAGTGAAGCTAAAGGCGGAACAGCTACCTATAAAGATTTGTTCGATCAATTGGGCGTTAGTATGGCTGATTTGGAAGGCTTATCAATGGATAAAGCATTTGCCAAATTGGGAGATGCTATTGCAAAACTTCCAGAGGATATGGATAAAAGTTCTGTTGCAACACAACTATTCGGCAAATCGGGTCAGGCATTAATTCCACTATTTGAAGAAGGCGTATCGGGTGCTGTTGCTGATTCCATAGAAATGCTAAAAAGATTTGGTTCTTTTACAGAACAAGAAGGCATCCGTGCATCTGAAGAATATCGTGATGCGTTAGCAAATCTTGCTAAAGTTCAAACTGGATTAACGACAACAATTGGAAATGTATTAATCCCAGAGTTGACACGATTAGCAGATTCATTTCGGGAAGCAACTGAACCTCTATTTGTTTGGATAAAAGCAAATCCTGATTTGACACGAGGTATTCTTAAACTCACAGCAATAATAGCTGCTGTAATGATTCCAATCGGTGCATTAATGGTTGGTCTGCCTCTGCTTATTTTACTGATAAAAGGGTTAGTTGTTGTTGTAGCAGGTGTAGGGTTGCCATTTCTTGCTGTTGCAGGAGCAGTTGCTCTAGCTGTTGTAGCTTTCAGACGATTTGAAATAGTAAGAGATATTGTCTCGTTTGTATTTAATGAAATTATTGGATTTATAGAAGCAGGCGTAAATTCATTTGTAACACTGGTTAATGCAATCAGTAGTGGCGTTAATTGGCTTGTTGGAAAAATTCCAAAATTAGGTGAAGTATTAGGTGTTGATTTTATAGAGCCGATGGAAAAAGTAGAGTTTACTGCTGATGGTATGGTTACTGCTGTAAAAGATAAATTTTCAGACCTTGGTAATGCTTTTAAAAATTTTGGAAGTGTATCCAAAGAACATTTTGAGGGCGTAGCAATGTCATTTGAAGAAATGGCTGATGTGCTGCAAGGTGAAGCTTTAGAAGTGGAAAAATCTATTAATAACGTTGCAGGGGCATTTGAAGAAATGCTTGATGTACTTGGTGGTGAAGCCCATCATAAAGGGCAAGGCGTAAAAGGTATTCCTCTTTCAAGAGAAGCAAAAGCTGCTATGTTAGAGGAATCAGGTTTGGGAATAGTTATGAAAGACATGGAGCGAGCATTAGGGATTTCAAAAAGAAGAATTGGTAGTGCTTCATCTACAGGTGATGCTGATTTTAGCAGTGGTACTGCAACTATGGAGTGGTTGGCTAGAAATAACGTAACGCTAATTAACTATGGAACAGTGCAGCAAGTAGTAAAACAAGAAGATTTAGATGGAGCAGTTGATAAAAAAATGAGTGAGGGAATAAATGGCTAATGAATTTCAGCATAAAACAGTAGGAACTTCAATGACTCAAGCCGAGTTTGAAGCAACGGACGGAACAGGGCATATATTCGCCAGTCAGGCAGCAGGGGATATAGCATATGCAACAAGCACTACAGTTCTTTCACGATTAGGAATCGGTGCTGCAAATACTATTCTTACCAGTTCAGGAACTGCTCCTGTTTGGAGTACTGCCCCAATAATCGTTGATGATGCATTGCTGAAGATTGGAACTGATGGTGATTCGGTTATTCTTAACCGATCAACATCATTAAGTGCAGATGCAGAATTATCCAATGTGATTGAAGGAACATCTGATCATCTTGGGGTAGCAGCTAATTCGCTTATCATTAGCAATATAACCAATGACGGAGATATACTATTTGCCGTTTCTGATGGTGGCAATTCAAAAGGATTATTAAAGCTTGATGGAGCAAATGGCAGAGTCGTTATTCATGGGGGAGACGTTCTCGTATCAGGTAGCCAAAAGATTTATTTCAATGATGTAGGTGGTGAATACATCTATGGAAATGGATCAACTCTTGTAGTAGCAGGTGGTAGCGAAATTGATATAACTGCAACGCTCATGGACATAAACGGCATTGTCCAAATATCAGGCACAACCTATATCAACGATACGGCAAATGGTGATGTTACAACTGGATTAACGATTAACCAAGGTGCTGCTGACGATACGATATTTGCATTAAAGAGTTCGGATATCAATCATCCGTTTACTGGTGTTCAGGAAGCAGATACTTATTTCGCTATTAAAAAAGAGCATGACGCATATGGTGGACCTAATTTACTTTTCTTCAGCGATAATGATAGAAACGCTGCCGACTTTGAATTTCGTCTTGGTGATGCAACACCAACACAGCCAGTTGTGAAGTTTGATATGAGAAAAACAGACGGATCAACGGCTGACAGCCCTTTAACCCCGAATGAAGGAGCATTAAAAACACCAGTCGACAGTACATCTCTTGCTGATGATTCATCCGAAATGCTGTTGATTGAATCAGATGGCTATCAAATGATTCACCTATTTCGTGGAGGTGGTTCGTCTGGATGGAGTGCAGCAGCAGGATATGAAGCAATAATTAAAGCAGGATATCGGGCATCACATGGTGAAGCAGCAAATGTTCTTGTTCTAAGTGGTGGACAGGCTACTCCAACAACCACAAATAATATCGCAGGGGGAAATATCGTTCTGCGTGGAGGGCAAGGCAAGGGTTCTGCTACAAGTGGTGATTTTCTTGTTCAGGGTATTGCAGCAGGATCATCTGGTTCTGATTTAAATGCTACTTATGTAACACGTCTTACAGTTGATGGTGGTACAGGTGATGTTACAGGCACACATGGAACATATCACGAATCCTCAGATCAACGTGTTAAAGAAAACATTATTGATTCAGCGTATGGATTAGCCGATCTTCTACAAATGCGACCAGTGAAATTTAATTTTGTTGACGGCTACGGAACTGATAGTGAAACACGAGTCGGATTTCTGGCACAGGATATACAGGCAATTATTCCAGAAGCAGTCCATGAAGGTGATGGAAGCTTTGGTGATATACAAAATATTCTTGCAATTCAGGAACGGCAATTAATACCTGTAATTGTAAAGGCAATACAAGAACTCAATCAGAAGCTTGATGCGAAAGAATAGGATTAATAGTAAACTATATAAAAAACTTTTAACCCCTCGTAAACGGCTAATTAGAAGGCGTAAGGAGCGAATATGGCAACTGGAGATGTAACAATCAGCATAGCAGTAGTAGGTGGAGTAACAAAAACAATTACAATCCCAACAGCGACAAGAGTTTTGAATCGTGCAAGATATCCAGAATATGGAGATGATGCAGCGTGGCAGGTGGCAATGGTTAACAAGTTTGGTGATTTAATCAATACGTCAGCAAGTAAGCAGCAACAATCAGCAGCCGTTGGTGGATTAACAGCACCAACATTTACGGCTGCTTCATAAGGGGAATTATGGATAACGTGGAAATAACATCTGAAGATTTAAACGAATTACGGCAGATTAATCCTTTGGCAGTAGCACAGCTTCATAATATCGCATTAGCAAGGATGCTAGCAGCAAAGGATCAGCAAATAGAATCACTTGCAAAGAATGTTACAAAGCAGATGCCTTTACAGGAAACGGAAGTAGTTTCTGCCACATCTGCTTCTAAAGATAAATGGTGGTTGGCAGATAAAAAATTACTTCAAGATAACCGATCTAAGATTGAAGGATTTGATACATAATGGCACTTGCAACATATAAAGTATTAGTTGACTGGAATAATGATGGGGATTTTTCAGACTCTAATGAAGATGTAAGCGACAATGTTTTTTCTGTCAGACTTTTTCGTGGTGCAAACTTTGCTTCACAGTTAACAGGAAAAGCAGTAGCAGGAACATTGCAAATTTCCCTTAATAACAGCACTGGTATTTACAACAGCTTTTTATCTACTGGAGCATTATATGGCAATCTTTTGCCGTCAAGAAAAATACAAGTACAGGCAGGCAATACAGGATTTGCATATACGTTTCCTTTTTCATTTCTTGATACTCCAATCTGGACTGGATACATAACTAAGATTCTTCCTATGGTGCAATCAGGTCAGGCACGAACAGCAGTTATTGAAGCCAAAGGTCCTTTGGGAAGGCTACAGCAGGCAAAGGTTGATGTAGCACAGGCAACAAGCCAAAGAACCGATCAATTAGTTGACGATATATTAGATGCTGCAGGATGGGCTGCTGATGATCGTGATCTTGACGAAGGAAAGACAACTGTTACTCGTTATTGGACAACACGACAGCCTGCACCATTTGCATTGGATGAACTTGCAGAAACAGAAGCAGGTTGGATAAAAGAAACAGCAGACGGAAAGATTGCTTTTGAGAATCGGCATCATAGATATACTGAAACACATGCTTCAACAAGTCAGGCAACGTTCAGTGATGCAGGAGGGTCTACGTTAAACTATGTTCAGATTGTGCAGAATGATCCATTACCACAAATTTTCAATGAATTCCGTGCAGGTACTCGCATATATACTGTTGGTTCGCTTGCTGCATTATGGACTCATCCAGAAACAGGATCAGCAAGTCCAACAATTGATATAGGACTTGTAAAAACATTTGAAGCACGATTCCCAAATTCAAATAGCGATACAAACGCAGTAGGAGTTAACGCTTGGACAACGACTGCAGCCACAACCGATATGCTAGCGAATAGTGCATCAGATGGATCAGGGGATAATTTAACATCAAGTATCGGTATATCAGTAACAAAAACTGGTGAACGTATGCTTATTCAATTAACAAATAACTCAACAAGTTTAGCGTATATAACGAAACTCCAAGCACGAGGAACACCGATAACGGAATCGAATATAGGAAATATTGTGCAGACGGATGCAACATCTATTACAACATATGGAGAACGAACATATCCAGTTCCTGCAAAATGGCTTCCATCTACAGATGAAGCCAGTGATTACTGTGCGTATAATCTGCAAGTCTATAAAAATGCTTTACCTCGTTTATCAATGACTGTTATAGCAAAAGATGGTGTTCACATGAATGAAATTATCACAAGGGATTTACACGATCGAATAACAGTAACAGCAAATAGTTCAACAGGTGCAAATTTAGGAATTAATAATGAGTTTCAAATAGATAGTATTCAGCATACTATTGCACCAATGACTCATGTCGTCCAATGGGAATTATCACCTATAGATGGTGGCTTTGGATCATACTGGGTTGTGGGTACTGGTGTATTAGATTCATCAACAAGGTTGGCGTATTAATGATAGTACGAGCGAAATTAAACTGGGGCAGATGGATTTGCGATTGCCCTACAGACAATTGCAATAACGCTGAATACGCAATCTGGAATGAGGTTAAGCGTAAGGAAATGATTTGTGCTGTTTGTGGTCAAGGACCTTGGTCTATTGTGCTTCCAAAAAACAAAGATCGCATAGAAGAAATTGTTTCCAGTAGACCAATTGAAAATCAGAACTGGAATCGTGGCGAATCCGTCAGATATTTATTACAGGAAAATAAGAAACACGAGGTGAGTTAAAATGGCGTGGACTGCACCGAAAACTTGGGCAACAGGTGATCTAGTTACTGCTGCCTTATTGAATACGCATTTAAAAGATAACCTGTTGGCTTTATCTACGCATACACATTCTGGAGCAGCAGGTGATGGCAATGATGAATTATCTGGTGTTGATTCTGTAGTCATGGATTCGATCTCTACTCCATCAGCACCAAGTTCAAGTAACCAAATTACGTTATACGATAAAACAGGCAGACCTTATTACCGACCAAATGGAGGAGCAGAAACACTACTTCTTAATTCTCATGGTGACTCTGGCGATACTGTAGGAACTCGTGGTGATGTAGCGTTTCGTGGATCATCAAACTGGCAACGATTAGGAGCAGGCTCATCTGGAGCATATCTTCAAACACGAGGTACTGGTGCTGATCCGATTTGGGTTGCTGTTAGTGGATCGGTTGTTAGGAAAACGTCTAATGAATCGGTAACATCAAGCACCACATTACAGGATGATGATGCCTTAGTGTTTGCAATCGGAGCAAGTGAAAACTGGGCGATTACGTTTCATGTGTTTTTCCGATCATCTACAGGTGGCGATATTAAATTTGGTGTTACTGTGCCGTCAGGTGCAGCAGGATCGTTATCTGGTGTAGGACCTGCAGTTGGAATGACTGATGTTGATGATACAAATGTTCATATAGGAACTCTTACTGAAACAGACTTTTCAAACACGATGTCATTTGGTGGAGAGGAAGCAGGAAAATACTGTTATGTTCAACTAAATATACTTGTTATTAATTCAACAAACAGTGGCAACGTTCAGCTTCAATGGGCTCAAAATGGAAGTGATGGAACAGCCACAACAGTCTATGCTAATTCGTATGGAGTAGCACAGAAGCAAGCGTAAAGGAGTAAATTATGTTGGGAAAACTACGACCACAAATAGCCTTGTCGATTTTATGTGGTACATTATTCGGAATGTTTGGAATGTATATCGGATGGAAAATGGGAGCAACAGAAGTTGTAACAGCAGTTATTGGATCAGTGTTTGGGTTTCTTGGTGGGGTTTCGTTAAAGGTTTTAGAGGCTGAATAAGAGGAAAATATGCGTGTTTTTCGGGAAGCAAGAAATCTGACTTTTTTTGTAGCTAGCCTTTGCCGTTACGAGGGGTTAAAGCATTAAAGTGATAGTAATATACCACTTATATGTCTTTCCTTTTGTTTCATGTTTTTTAGCTACAAAAAACAAGGAAAATTTAGCCCTAAAAATCGGGCTGTCAGAAAAGTAAAAATAGCAAAAAAAAGGGGATAAACATGAATCCATTGGCAGTTATAAAGTTAGCAATGACACTTTACTCACTCAATAAAGGACAGAGTGCTGTGGCAAAAGTAACGCTCAAAGAAGGGCTTGATGTTGTGCATGCAATCGGGGATGCGTTAAAAGATAAGAAGATCACAGCAATAGAAAAAAGCAAAATTGTTAAGGAGTTGAAACAGTTTTCCGATTCAGCAATTAGTCTGATTGATGACATAACATTAAAGTGATTTAAGGAGGTGGTGCTATGATTGAAAAAGTTCTCCGTTGGTTCGGTTTCGGTCTGGGCTATGTATTAATTACAGTCGGTATTTTGTGTACGCTTTTCATCTTATACGGCACTCAACCTCTGCAGCTTCTTGAGTTTCCAGAATCCTCTATAGCATATTCGCTCGTACTTCCAGTTATTAAAACTGGAGTACAAGGATTAATTCCTTCAATATTATCGCTGCTTGTGGGATTATTTATCTTCAGGTCGTCAATAAAAAAACTGACACCAAGAGCCATCTTTCAGTTTCCTATTATCGTTTTTAGGGGAGCAAAACGCTTTCGCAATTGGTTCTTGGAAAAGGTTGATTATTTACAGAGCGAAAGTGAAAAGTGGAAGCGTGTATTTCAAGTAATAAAGTCTCCATATTCGTTGCTTCGAGCAATGGGATTCAGCCCACAGATGGCAGCTTCTTTTCTTATTGCAGGCAGTACAGTGGGATCAGCTGTAGTTGTTAATGAAGCGTTAGAAGGCAGGTCATTTGCACGAGGAGATTCTGGAATTTATGCAGCACCACTGGATGCACCAGTTGAATGGAAAGAAGACTACAATACGTTACGGATTGATCTTGCCAGTACACCTGTCAGGGAAATTACGATTAAGGATGTTTCGTTAGGAACAGTATTCACAGGATCAGCTTTGCCTTCAGGACAACAGAACGTTGTTGATATTGGTGGAGTACCTGCAAGTTCAGGATTTACAGCGACTAAGCTAGAGATAGGACATTTGGTTTTTGAGAAATCCAGATGTAAGAAGTTGGAATTATCAAATATACAAACACATACGCTTGTAATCCGTGGTAATGCTTCAGACGGACAATCCCTTTCTCCATCAGCAGGTACTTCACGGATGCTTGCTATCGGTGGTGGTCATCATCAGGCTGAAGCTATGATTACGTCAGGTGGTACATACGACAGGCTCTGGATTCAGGCTCCTTTATCTGGAATAAACGGAAAAGTCGACAAACTTACGTTATCGAACTTATATACCAAGGGTGGTATATGTAAGCTGTCAAACATCAACGCAGGTACAGTTGAAATACTACTTAATGAGGTTGGTGATGCGACTGGATTTGCAACAAAGGAATTTACAGTAGCCACTTCGGTGACTGCTGCCCATATGACGATAGAAGATAACGTGGAAGTAACAATAGCAGAACCATCTACGCAGTAATATGGACACTAATTATAAATTAGATAAAAAAATGAAACTATCAAGCAACCATAATAAAATGTGGTTTGCTGATGCTCGCACTAATCCAGATTTGATTTGTTGTATTTGTGGTGAACTCACAAATGAAAACAGGCATAAGGATTGTGGTCGTTGTCCACATGCAAAATGCTCTGTCTGCAGGATAGCAGTTGGAGAACATCATACGATTACTGCTCCAGTTCTTTATGTGTCAAGAACAAAAATTCAATATATAAAAGACATCTGGTCAAGCCATGATCTGAATAATATATTCGATATTCCATTTGATGTAATTCTAGATAACAGACAAACTGGAGTATATCGAAAATCATATATCTGGTATTCGGATATTACGCTTAAAAATTTATATCTATGCTATATATGTTTGGAGCGTTCAAAAGTAAGACCATTAATAATGACGAAAAATTTCGGCAAAGTGGAGTTCTTTGATAAGGAGTAGAATATGTGGGGTTTATTTAGTTCCAAGAAACAGTGTATCGCTTGCGAGGATGGCGTAGACGAGGCATTGATTGAGAAAGCTGTGGAAATAGTCAAGATAGCACAATCGGCTAGTGAAGACGGCAAGCTTACACGCAAAGAGCGATCTGCTGTTATGAAGGGAATGTGGAGTTTGTTAAAACAATCAGAACCAGTTCCTTCTGATAGTTGGTTTAAGAAATAAAAAAGCCCCCATTTCTGGGGGCTTTTTCGCCACTGCCCTCTCAGCGACTAGCCTTTATTGTATGAGGGACATTTAATTTATACTATGTATGTGTCTGCACAATATGGTTCATCTATTTGGTATAAGTTTTCCTGTTGAGGCTGTTTGGTATCCTCAAGAAGAACATTATATTTCTTAGGTAGTTTGCCAACTTCCCTTGCATTAATTACTTTATTGATTACTTGTAATGATAGAGATAATTCTCTGTTTCTGGTATTTGCTGCTTTCCAACCTTTATTTGCATTTATTAATTCTATGATTAATTCTTCAACTTTAATTTCTAACTCAGCAATTGTTCCTTTTTGGTCTTGTATGATTTCTCTTGCTAATTCAAGCTGTTGCTCTTGAGTCATTTCTATTCTGGCTGTTATTACGTTTTTCATTTTCATTCTCCTTATGAATGTATATTTGATATTATTAATTTAGACTATAAACATATACATGTCAAGCATTATTTTAAAATAATAAAAAGGCTCCCCATTTCTGAGAAGCCTTTCGGAAAAATAGGTGATATTGTCGGGAGACAAATATCATTTATATCCTAGCATTGTTTAACGCATTATGGAATTAATCCTTGCATGTATTTCATTAACTTGTCTTTTTAATGCTGAAGCACCATCAAAACCACCAAAGTATGACAGGCTTGCACATTGCTTAATCCAATGATTAAAGCTTTCGATCTCGCCTTGGCATTGATCTAGTAAATTCATTAACTGTATTTCCAGTTGATCAATATCCATACTTATTGACTTTACTGCATCTCTGCCTATTTGTGTATTGATTCTGTATTTCATTATTGATTCTGCAATAAACTCCAAGTCGCTTTGATGGACTTCAAGCATATTCATAAAGTTTTTTATTTCCTGTATTTTTTCAATTAACTGTTGTGCTTTATTGAAAGCCATTACTGTTTTTTCCTGTGGTGTTCTTTCTAATTGCATTTTCATTTCATTCTCCTTTTTAAAAGACTCCCCATTTCTGGGGAGTCAGTTTAATTTATTTAACTATTATTTTTAGAAACTTCTAATATTTCTAGAGCAAAGTTCAAGTTCCAAATCTTCAATTCGTTTTGTAAGTAGTTCGACAAAGTGCATTATTGCACCACATCCACCTGCTATAAAGTGTATACGATCAAGATTAGATTCGTCTTTTGGAAAGTATGGTCCTTCTTGATTTGCTCTATTTAGAATATCTTTTATATGCTGCTTATATTCCTCACGTTCATCTCCGATAGTGAATTCTGTATTCATTATGGTTACTTTAGCTGCGTTATTCATTTCATTCTCCTTATATGATTTTATAGAACACTAACTTAATTTACCTGCTTACCTTGTATATGTCAAGCATTATCTTAAAATTCATAAAAAAAAGGGGAGCGTAGCCCGATACACTCCCCTTTTCCGACCGACCCCTCTTCAGTCTAAAGATTCTGTTTTATATAAAACAATTTAACTGCATTTAGAAATCCTTCATAGACTTCTTCAAGATTTTCTACAGGATAGATTTGGTATTTTTGATCCTGTTCTCTTGGAATCTGGATGACATAACCACGAGTAATTTTTGCTCGTGGGTTATGGTAGTTCCACGCTCCTGCAAGTGCTGCGATCTGAAGCTTTGATTCTGCACTTACAAAGCCTGTTTTCCAGTCAATGACAATATACTCGTCATTCTCAATAGCGATAGCATCAGCAGTTCCTGCATACTTTTCCACAGGATGATAGATCGTTTCTTCAATGTGATGTGGCTGCCAGAGAATGTCCTTGCCTTCATTGGATAACCAGTCTTGAAAATTCTCAACTGCTGTTATCACTTCCTGATCCTGCTCCTGTAATTTACTTTCAATATCATCACCTTTTAAATAATCAGCAACGATATCATGAGCAAGAGTTCCCCACTCCCCTTTCTGTTTTGCGTCATTATCTGAATTGTTTCGTATGCGAGTAAAAACATCACCAAGATTTCCGTCAAAAGAAAACTTGGTATAATCTGGTCGATCTCCGTTTGCTCTGCTGTATGTTTGTTTCAGCGTTGCTTCATACGGCATATCTGGAGCAAGTTCTTCTAGGACTGCAGTCAGAATCTGTTTCTTTTTATAGGCATCTAATTGGGGTTTTGATGCTGTCTTATCCAGAATATTAGTTACCGAAAATAGTTTTTCTGTAGGGTCTAACAGAGGGTCATTCTTAACTGTGTAATAACGACCCTCTGATGAATCATATCGATCTATAAAATCATTAATTTTTACTGGTTCTTTTATAGTCATCAGGACATATCCTTCTTTTGACTGGCACTATATTGTTCACGTTGAAATTTCAGCCTTGCATCTATTACTTTTTTATCTGACTTATTTGCAGGGTCAAGAACACCCATAGCCCGATTATAAGCAGGATATATCCCTACGATAGTTATTGGTCCTTCTGCAAGTTTTGGATAATTTTTAAACTTCATCTCTGCTTCTATATGATTGGGAGCTTCTATTTCAATATAGCAATCTTGTATTATTTGATACGCTACGATAAATTTCATTCTTTTTACCTCAAATCTGGATTATTTAAATCTTCATACTGTAATGGCTGATCTTGTGATGACATATATTCTTTTTTCTTTTCTAAAGTGTATGCTTCAAGATCAAAAGGAGTGTCATCAGAGCGTATAGGTGGCTCGTCTTGAGGGGGGAAAAGTTCTTCCTTGGGTATTCCACCAACTTCTTCTGTTAACACCTGTTCCTGAAAGCCTGTAGCAAAATGTGGCTCTAATGATCGTGCGATAGCCTTAATTCTTATTAACCGATCATTCACTGTAGTTGATACATTATCAGTATTTCCAAGCTTGATTTGAATTTCATCATGAGCAGTTAATATATTATTAGCAAATACAATTAATTGCTGCCGTTCAATGGATTGCTGTTTGCGTTCTTCAGCAACTTCTCGCCAGTCTTTAAATCGTTCAGGTGTTTCGCTTATAACTTTTGCTCCATTTTCAATAGCTGTTTGCACGATATGGCTTTCTGCTATTGGGGCTTGCTCCTGATGTATTTCTATTAAGTTCCAGAAATACCCGAAACTAACGTTGGTATTTATGGGCTTCTTGTTTTCATCAAGTTTTCCATTCCCTCGCTGAATTGTTACCTCATACGTTTTATCTATTTCTAAGACTGCCATCAATGGATGATCTGTAACATTGATATTATGTGGATATCTTCCATCCTGATTCTGAAGATTTGCTTTAATTCGTTTTTGATCTGCCCACTTTTCAGTAACAGTCATCTGTACTCGTACTTCATTTCTGCCGTCAAAATTCATGATACTCTCCTTGTTAATTTAATACTCGTTTTACTTCATCCCAATCCTGTGGACGCCAGACATACACCTCTTTTATTGCATGTTTTAAATTTGTTATCCAATTTTCCTGATGCATACTCCATCGCTGTTTCTTGTGATCTGGTCCTTTTAATTCAGCAAAGATAATTCGCTTTTTACGCAGTAAAACCAGATCGGGAAATCCTTCTACTGACTTAGTGCTTCTCCATGTATGGTAGTATTGCCATTCATAAATCTTAGCCAGTGCAAGAACCTGATCCTGCCAGACCTTTTCGCTTCTTGGGTAAAATTTCCCATCTATTACTACTGCATCTTTCATGATAAATCCATAGGCAACGTTACAGATCGCAAGCGTTGTTCTGCTAACGTAAGATAATCTTTATTTAAGTCTGTTCCTACCCCTTTTCTGCCTAGACGTTGTGCAACTGCAAGGGTAGTACCTGATCCAACAAATGGATCAAGCACTACGCCATCAGGTGGGCATCCTGCCAAGATGCATGGCTCAACTAACTTCTCTGGATAAGTAGCAAAATGTGCGTCTGGATAAGGTTGCGTTGGTATTTCCCAGACTGTGCGTTTGTTGCGATTATCTGAAACTACTGCATTAGAAGAAGATTCCCTTATCGCATCAGCATCATAGTAATACTTAGCTTGTTTAGTTAACAGGAAGATATACTCATGTGCTTTTGTTGGTCGGTCGGTTACACTTTCAGGCATTGGGTTTAACTTACTCCATATAATGTCTGATCTCAGATACCAACCATCTGCCTGAAGTGCAAATGCTGCTCGCCAAGGCATACCGATAAGGTCTTTGGTTTTTAGTTCTGGTATATAAGTATTAGATGTGGGTTGGTTTGTATATCGTGTTGACCGAAAAGATCTAGGATATTTTTTGTCATGCCATAATGGACTATCAGTTTCAGCATGATTACTTTGAACGTTGTTTTTATCTTTAGATGCAGCCGTTCCTGATGCCCTTCCAGATGCCCCTTGATTTCTGTGCTTGCCTGCTCCCCATCCCCTAACATTATAGTTTTTATCTTTGGCTCGCACTTGATTCTTTTGCCATTCTGAATCTGCATCCATGCTTCCTAATTTTCCACCTTGAGCATACCCGTCACCAAGATTCATCCAGACTGTGCCTGTAGGCTTTAATACACGCCAGACTTCACGAAACACAAGCACAATATTTGTTACCCATTCTTCAATGGTTGGTTCTAATCCAATGCCATTGTCAAGGTCGTAATTTCTCAAACCCCAATAAGGTGGACTGGTTACAACACAATCAATACTTTCATCCTGTATAGGAAGCTGCCGAGCATCAACATGATAAAGTTGTACAATCATATTATTAAATACTGCATCTTTCATACTTAAAGGTCCAAACCTTTAACGGAATCTAAGTAGTATCGGTCAGCCCAAACCCTTGGTATAAAATATCTTTGACCTTCTGCTTTTGCAGGAATCCGTCCTGCTATTATTCCTCTATGAATAAAGTTCCGTTTCCATCCGAACAGTAAAGCTAATTCGGATACAGTCATAAATAATGATTTCCCATTTGTAACCATAATATCTTCCTTTTCGTTCGCTTTTTGTATTTTGTTTCGTACGTTTATTTGCATCATTGCTTTGCGTTGGATAAAATTTAGTCTTTTTAATACTGCATCCTTCATAATGTTTCCAGTGCATATGTTCCATTTCCGACATATTGGAATGGTTTATTTTTTAGAACTTCTTCAGCTTCTTTGTTTTTTAATCCTGTTTCTTCAGCAATTAAATCCAAATCCATTGCTGTTCCATGTCGACTTAATGCCTGATAAATCCGTTCTCTTGGGGAAATTGTATGGCGTAAATTAGGATCACTAATGAGATCATAATTACGCACCCGAATCCATTCAGGTGGATCGCTTGGCGAGAAATCAAAACGCAATCCTATCGGCTTTCTTCTTCTGCCAGTATTAACCTTCCTGTGGACAAGGCTGACTGCTGCATAGCTTGAATCATAGTCTGCCTCAGACTGCACTTCCCAAACAGATCTGGGCATATTGGTAAATACAACACTTCCAAACGGATTATTTACTGTACTGTTCTTTGCTTCATGGGCTAATACTAGCTTTCCACCTTTAAGTTGCTGCAAGCCCTTAAAGAATCGGTCTGCTGCACCACTATCAGATGCTTCACCACCACTGGCAGGGATAGCAGAATCAACAATAACTAATCCTATATCTTCTGAATCGCAGAATTGCTTTAATACCGATACATCATCTACTAATGGTCTATTCATAAATCGAAAGCTTATATTGCTGTCAACTTCTGCCTTCAATCCCTTGTGAATCGCCTGTATTCGCTCATAAACAGTCTGCTGATCTTCTTCATAGGATAACCAAAGAACCTTGCATGGTGTAGGTAAAAAACCTGCTTCATTATCTTGAGCATACAGATCGCATAAGACGGAAAGATACAATGCGATCCATGACTTCAGACTTCCACCTTTTCCATAGAGTAACGATATTCTGTTTGCATAAATAAACGGCTCTAACAGATATCGGTTGCTTTCATCATCAGGTGTAAAGGTTCCCATGTTAACAAACGGAGTTCCCTGTCTATGCAATCGGATTGTTTCCTGTTGAATAAATCCTAATGCTGTAATCCAGAAGCCGTCTGATCGTGGTGGAATAACCCTGTCAGCCAGATCATCAGCCCATGCATTGATATTCTCTGTTACTAATCCTATTCTACGGACTGGTGCTAATGTCCTGATCATATCCCTTGAAGTATCCATAATCATAAATTCGGCACTTGGAAATCCGACAGTATGCTCTTTTATCATACTGACTTCAACAACAATATCTTCTTCAATAAATCGGTAGGTTGTTATTTCGCCTGTTGTCTGAACAATCGGTTCATTCATGACTGACCCCTGATAAAGCCTTCTGTTGTTTGTTTGCGAGGTCGTTTGGAAGCCCAGACAGAACCAGAGTTTGACGTAGAGTTGTGTTGTTTTATTGATACAATATCTTCTGGGTTTTTTATTGTGGAAGGTTCTGTCTGAGCAATGGTTTTTAAAGTTTCTCCTATTCTTGCAGATGCCAGTCTATGTGGTTTTTCTTTCTTTTGTCTATAGACTGCAAAGTTTTTCCACCAGATATCCCATGCTTCCCCATTATCAATTTGCTCTTGTGTATATGCCATCGCTAATTACTCCTTGTTAAAAAGTTTTTCTGTATTTTAACTGTGCAGTTCTCCGAATCGCTCCTTCATTTTTATGCGATTCTTGATCTATTGGTGCAGGCATTTGTCCTTCCAGTACTGCTACTGCTGAATTATGGCGAGTGCAGTTCGGACATCTGGTTATACTATCTTCTTTACTCCACCAAATATGACTGCAAACGCTTCTCTTGCATTGGTACTGATACTGAACTATTTTCCTTGTCTGTTGCATAATTCCTCACTTTCTTTTTTTGAAACGCACTCCTGCCACCGAGTCTGCATGATGACAGGAATATCGGGCGAAAGGAGTAACGAAGGAGAAATGTTACCAAACCCTCCGACAGACTTGAACCCTAGTGCGTTCTTAAATGATCCCAACTCCTCACGAAGAAGGGATAACATAAACCCCTCTTTTTTATTATATATATAATTAGTCAATGACAAATGCACCTAGTGTTGCTTCTGTATATGTAAATAAACGATTTACAACTTCTATTCTTTCATTCTCAACAAAATCCCTTGAACTCATTGTTTTACCTGCAATGAACTTTTCCCATGCTTTATGAACCCACGCATAATATAAAGAATACTGTGAAGGTGGTATACCCTTGCTTTTATTAACAATGCTTGAATTTAGTTTTGTTGCTTCAGAGCGAATTTTTTTCTCTAATACTGTGATAGGATGTTTTGTAGTTTCAGCAGCATCCACTACACCACGATTAAAATTCAACCCTTTAATAAACTGGTCATATTTTTCGCTGTCTGCCGTACCATAAATGTAATACAACGCTGCAACAGGTGCTGATGGCACAAACCCAATGCGATCTTTTGTTATTTGTGCATCCTTAATATATTGCTTTAATAAACTGCCATGAATGTCAGCAGACATATTAATTTCATAGTTGCTTGGACTTATTGGATTGTACATTCGCTTTTGCAGGCGAATAATACACTTTATTACTGGTGCAAGTTCTCTATAATTTACATATCCTGACACTTGCAATGTGTCATATCCTGTTCGTGGTTTACTTTGGTCAAGGTTGGCAAACGCACTATCAGGCAATCCACGGACAATTAACAATGTGTAACTTTTCCCTGTTTTTACAACTCCTTGAAGCCTATGATGACCATTTATTAATTTGCCTGTATTGCTGATATGTATTGGGTCTGCAAGTTCATCAAACTTATTTGTATTCATAGCATGAATAATTCGATCAAGGTGGCTTGGCATTGTGTTACGATTGCCGATAGTAATATTAAGCAGTTCTGCTGCTCGTTGTGGATTAACCAATTCAAGCCATATTTCACATGGATATGATTGTTCACCAGACATTAAATTAATGGTGATTTTTTGTATTGTTGCTGTTGTCATTTCTAATCTCCTTATGATTATTTAAACGTGATCTGATACATAATATACTATTAACATAGACAAGTAAACTCTATTCTTATTCGCCATAAAATTCATCAAGTTTGCACTCAATAATGCTATCTTTAATCGGGCATAAGAAATGATGCCCGAAATCTGGATCATCATAGTCATAATCTTCTCGCCTGAATCCACATTCCTCGCATGAATATTCACCTTCTTCAGGCTCCATCCATGTCTCAGCAAAGAGCCGTTTATACTGTGTAAACGATTCATCAGAAATTCTTTGCAGTTCTTCATCTGTCCAGAATAATGTATAGGTATTTGATTGAGTATGGAATATTAATGGCTTTGCTTTGATTCCATAGATTGTTACTGTTTTATCTGGCATTTCCTTACTCCTAATGCGTTCTATTTAATCGTTTACAGTGGGTTAAAATTTTTTTCTATATATTACCTTAACTGATTCCTTTTATCGTGGTGTTTTAATTAGCTCCCCAAAATATGAGGAGCTAATCTCATTGATTTAATCTAATAATATATAAAATTCTTCTGGATAGTTTTCTCTGAACCAGTCAAGCCCATCTCTAACTATTTGATGTGAGCCTATTGCTTCAGCACCTTTAATTAAATCATAAACTGCAACTGCTTCTGGTGTTAATGTGGCTGAATGTCCTGAATAAGGATTAACTATTATTTCTGGCTCACTACCGATTAATAAATCTTCAAATGGTAACTTCATTTTACTTTCTCCTTAGTAAAGAGTGGCTCCCTTAAGAGGAAGCCACTCAGTCTTAATTATCTTTCAATACTGATTCCACGATCTTCCAGTAATTTGTGAGTAAAACTTTTGAACAGATCGTCTAATTCAACGCTGATAGCATTAAACTCCTTCATCCCTTGCCGTGTATCTATCTCTTGAGCAGCTTTGTATAAATCCTGAAATTTACCAGATATTTCATGATCTGGTTCCATTTGGAGTATCTCATCTGCAGAAAGAAATTTTGCGAGTGGTACAATCGAGTCGCCATTTTTCAATGCCAACACGAGGTGGTATCCTGATTTGTCGTGAGCAAGTATAATTGTCATTTTGTCAGTATTACGCTGAAGCATTGTATACTTCTCGTATAGTTTTTGAGTCAATAACTTTTCCATTTCATTTCTCCTGACTTTGATAGTACCTATTTTTCCTATTCGCTTCAGTTCATGATTTCCTGAGCTTGTCCATCTTTCAATGGTTGGTTTCATTTCACTATTTTCTCCTTATGAAAAGCCCCCATTTCTGGGGGCTGATCTAGTTTAATTTATTTAGCTTAATATTGGTGTTGCAATTTGGTCGGCTATTTTCTGCGACTTTGTGAATTGCTTTACTTTTCCATTCTTAACATACCAATTAAACGGACTATCAGAAGGAGCAAATACATTTAGATTCTTTTCAATTGTTGCAAATAATCCAAATGCTGCACTTGCGTATACATACTTATTTTTATTTTGTTTACTAAGTTCAATGCAATTCTTCAGTGCTTCTTTTTCGTTTTTTCCGATATAAGTCATTTTGTTTCCCCTTATGAATAATTAAACCTTACATAGATATGATATACATATAACATATATATGTCAATAGTATATAACGCCTTTTTTTTGTGTTTTTCATTTGTGATTTGATTTTTTGTTTTACCTGTAGAAAATGCCTAAAAAGCAGCAATTTTAAATACAAATGCACAACACCAAGCAAAGCCATAGAATCGTGTTTTTAACTCATGATTTGAATTTTTAAATATTCGTTTTCTCATATATATATATATTCTCAATATATAAGACCCTATACGTTAGTATAGGGGAATATATATACTAAATATACATATATATATATATATATTATATACAGGAAATATTCGGGAATTATTTATCCATTAAAGCCACTAAAAAAGTGGCTGTTAATGGAGTGGCAAATATACTAAAAAATACGTCAAATATACATAAAATATGTCATATATTTGCATTATTAAACATATTTATTTATTCTTTTTATATCTTACTCATATACAACTGGTGATAATAGGCAGATATAGGAAACATAATGAGCAGGAAAATTAAGCTGATTCAAGGTAAAAAGACCAAACAATCATCACGAATTAATGTGGAAGCACGATTAAAAGCACAACAAGCAGTCCAACTTAGGGTGCTTGGTTTTACTCATGAAGCTATTGCCAAGGAGGTTGGATATTCAAC
>Ga0114906_1000552_pt1 | contig 20885 bp, 18 predicted proteins | sample MalvirDeepMed_M9_FD_89687 | JGI IMG/M metagenome (GOLD analysis project Ga0114906, IMG submission 89687) | Marine viral communities from the Global Malaspina Expedition - Malaspina viral metaG DeepMed_M9 | ecosystem: Environmental > Aquatic > Marine > Oceanic | place: Mediterranean Sea...
CTACAGTTTTACTTAACGCACGTAAAAGTCTAGACGGTAATCTTATGATTTTTGACCACGTAGATATAGATATTGTATTGGTCCCAAGAAATAAAAAAATAGTCACTTTTTCGAAAGGAAGAAAAGTAACAAGTGATAAAGTTTATAAAACCCAAAATAGATTATTTGAGTTTCTTTCCAAAAAAGGAGTAATTGCACACGATTCAATCCAAGGGGGCAATGTGTATGGCTCCGTTGAAGCAAAACTGCTAGAATCGATAGATGAAAAAATAAATCCTTTTCACGTAGCTCTGTTTTTAATTGAGAGTTTTATGAAAGAGGAAAGGCCATATTTTGTCGACGAGTTTGAAGAAGAGGAAGAGTATCTTTTGAATCCTAGCGATGAAGATTCCACAGAACTTGGCGAAATACCTCACGAAGAAAAGAAAGGCTCTCTTGTTCCAGGGTGGGTCCGCGGCCCATATGGGATGACAACATTCTATAGGTATTAAAATGGAGTTAATATATTTTATTCTTTGTACCTATGGTTTAACGCAAATTTTGACCTATGGTTCAGTATTCGAAAAAATAAGACCTAAACACCATTTCTTCCATTGTCCAATGTGTATTGGATTTTGGGTTGGCGTGTTTTTAGTAGGAATAAACAAATATACAGAACTATTTATATTTGACAATAGTATTGCTAATTATTTCTTGTTAGGATGTTTGAGTTCTGGAACATCTTACATTTTATGCACACTATTTGGAGATAATGGAGTTAAACATGAATTCAAACATTTGGACAACTAATAAGTGGATGTTACAGCCCGTAAGGAGGTGTTGTAAAGGCGCCTGACTGTGCTTCTTATTGTTACAACAAACTAATAAAGGAGTTTTATCAAATGAAATTAACGAAAAAACAATTGAAAGGGATTATTAAAGAAGAGTTGCAAAATTTCTCTGGCAACATGTCAGAAAATCTCGGCGCGCAACAGGATATTTCGCATGCGGTGGGCAACCTAGCTGAGATTATTGTAACACAAATTGAGATGCGAACTGGGAAAACCACTGATTTAGATATCATTGCGAACCCGATTCTGCAAGTTGCAATGGATCTTTTGAAGGGTGAAACCCCCGGAGGCCGTTTCCTGCCTCCTGATTCCCCCCCGGTATAAATCACAAGGATATTAATTAAATGTCAAAACTACTATTAAGGGAATACTACGAACTTTGTGAAGGTGGCGTTTGCCAAGACTTTCTAACTGAAGCCGAAAAGAAAATGGTTAAAGAAGGTCATGTGTTCCTTAGTGGTATTATGCAAAGGGCGGACGCGAAAAATGGCAATGGTCGCGTATATCCCAGCCCCATCTTACAAAGAGAAGTACAAAACTACACAAAGCTTGTAAAAGAAAGAAGAGCATTAGGCGAATTAGATCACCCGGATGAGTCAGTTATTAATCTTAGAAATGCTTCCCACCTTGTAACAGAAGTTTGGTGGGACAATGATGCTGTAATGGGCAAAATTCAAGTACTCAACACTCCTTCAGGCCAAGTGTTAAAAGAGCTTGTTAATGCCGGCGTTAAACTTGGAATTTCTTCTAGAGGAATGGGCTCAGTTACCGAATCTAACGGAGATACAATCGTTGAGGATGATTTTCAATTGATTTGTTTTGATATGGTTTCTGAGCCTTCAACGACTGGTGCGTATATGACACCAAGACATCTTCATGAAGGCGCTGTGAAAGGCGTATTCACAAAAGCAGATAGAATCAATCGCGCATTAAACGATGTACTAAAAGGAGAAAGCGATAAGTGAAACTAACAAAATCACAACTTAAACAAATCATCAAAGAAGAACTTGAAAAGGCTATTCAAGAAACTAAATCAGTAGTAGTAAAATTAGAACAACCAACAACAGTCCCCGTTCGTGTAAAAAAATCAGCCCGGGCCGGCGACGGAGATGAACGATTTCATTTGACCACTCAGCAAGAAAATATGTTGGGCCCGGGCCTTAAACCAAATACTCCTGGCGAAGTACTAGAAGAAGAATGGCTGGCCGCGGATCAACCAGATCACCCCGGAAGTGTAAAGTTTATGTGGCCGAGAGGTGTCAAAGGCGCCGGCAAACGGAAGGTGAGGCTGATACAAAAAAAATACTTAAGGCCAGACTGGATGGTGTCCGGAGAAACAGAATGAAAAAATCAGAACTCAAAAAAGTATTAAAGCCGCTTATTAAAGAATGCATTCAAGAAGCCATTTTAGAAGAAGGCCTATTGTCTACTGTCATTTCTGAAGTTGTAAAAGGTCTAGGGACCACACAGCAATTAGTTGTCGAGCAAAAACAAGAAAACGATAACGAAATTAGACAATTACAATTGCAAGAAAAACAAAAGAGAACACATAAAATGAGCGAAACCAGAAAAAAAATGTTAGATGCAATTGGGCGCGATTCTTACAATGGTGTTGACTTGTTTGAAAATACAGCACCACTAACCAGAGCTGGCAACCCAGCTGCAAGTGGAGCGCCCCAAGGGGCCCTTTCTGGGCTCGAGCCAACTGACGCCGGCGTTGATATATCAAGGTTTGCCGGTAAAGCCAACATCTGGAAAGCACTAGCTAAGGGATAAACAATATGAAATCAGTTAAGGTTGAGGTAGCAGTTAGAAGGGAGGAGCATATTGACAGAGCTTTAAAAAGATTTATGAAAAAAATCAAAAAAGAACAAATACTTGAAGACTTTCGTGATAGAATGTATTACGAGAAACCATCTGAAAAAAGAAACAAGCTTAAAAAGCGAATAAAAGCTTTAAATAAGAAGATTAAACAACAACAAGACACTAATTAATTAAGGAATGGAGTGAAAAATGGCTTTTAATTATAGATCAGGATTAGGACACGCAGCTGCTTATTTGGCCGCCGGTCGGCCATATTTAACAGGCTCGGAAAGTATGGGCCATCCTGGTAATACGCACAAAATTGAATTTGGAGCTGTTACACGCTCAATTACTGTAGTCGCATCCGGATCGAATTCGGTCATTAGAATACATTTTAAACCTACAGGGTCTTATAATACGGAGCAAGGCGTAATGACTGGTCGCCATTATGTTACTTTAGATAGTGATGAAGACTCGGTTACATTTAACGTTAAGTGCAAAGAAATTTATTTAACCAATGTCCAGTGTGATATTTCAAAAAATAGTGCGTATCAACTTTTTGCAGAATTAACGACAATCGATACTGGCGATATGTATGCATTAACAGGTTCTGGAATAACGGCTTAAGGAGAATTGAGAAATGGGAAATTTTGGCGGCGGCGGTGGTTTTTCAAGTAGCCCAGCGGATCAAGAGGGCCCAGTTAGTTTCGGTTCAGAAACAACTGATGTACATCAGGTTACAGGTTCATTCAGTATTAGTGGAGATATTGCCGGTAAGCCTGCTGCTAATATGGGAGCTGTCACTGGCACAACGTTTTTATCGGCTGGAGATGTAGATTTCACTGCCGGAACTACAAATGTGGGTTCTGTTACCGGATCCGGCCTTTATATTTATACAGGCGAGATGACTGTTGGTGCTAATGCCGACATGGGTCAAGTTATTTTAACTGGTTCTTTGCAAGGTTCCGCCGTAACTGGTTCAGGTTTCAAGACCGCGGCCCATGGCCCTGAACTCGGTTTCTCCGGGTCCTACCACAGCGATAAGAAACGTTATTATCGTACTGGTAGCTCAGCAGATGATACTGGACAGGCTGTTTTTGAACGAAGTGGTCAAATTCACTTTACCTGTACTAGTGAAGTTGCTAATAATGGTGAATTTTATACGTCTGTGCATAATTATGCCGGCGTGCTTAAAGCCACAGACAATGTGATTGTAAACATAGTGGAGCAAACTGGTTCGGCCGATAACCCTGTTGGCGGTGGTTCTCTTGGACCCTCTCAAGTCTCCGTGGCGCGCCCATCAATAGCAGATTACGATGGAGCTGTTTACATTAGCTTTACTTTTACGAACATAAGAGGTACTAAACAAAATCCTAATGAGTTCGTTGTATTTAACTGGACTGCGATATAAAAAATCTATGGTTTAATAACATGGCATTTACTAATGCAACACACTATTTATTATGAATTGACTATATCAGGAGATTTATTATGTCAGATATGTTAGAACAGGCCATTGTTGATGCAGATGCACTTAAAGAAGCCGCATTAAAAAATGCGGAAACAGCAGTTTTGGAGAAATATTCTGGAGAGATTAAAACTGCCCTAAATAGACTTTTAGAACAACCTTTGCTTCCAGGTGATCCAGATGAGCCGCTTCCAGGTGAAGAGGGAGAAGAACCTTTAGATCTTGGTGCTGAAGGGCCGATGGACGATCCACTCGCCGCCCCGGATCTGGACTTAGGTTTGGAAGAAACCACGGAGCCAGTTGAAGACGAATTTCCTAATTTAAAAATGACACATACAGATGGCACTGATATCTGCATTGGTGGATGTCCAGATGAAGAACAAATGGTAGAAATTGATTTAGACAGGTTAGCCGAAGCTTTGAATTTAAAAGATGAAGAATTGACAGAAGACGAAGAAATAGATCTCGAAGAATCTGAAGACGAAGAAATAGACCTCGAAGAATCTGAAGAAGACAAAGTTGATTTAACGGAAGAAGAACTAGCTTCTATTTTCGAAAAATTAAAAGTCGACGCAAAAAATGTGCCAACTGGACAACCAGGCGGCGGATCAAACGAAACTCTTGATAGAGATAATGAAGAAGTGGCTCTTTCTGAAGACGAAGAAGAACTAGAAGAAGATGAAGAAAAGGAAAAACTCGAAGAATTAGTAAAAAAACTTCAAAAAGATAAAAAATCACTTTCTAAAAAGAGTAAAGAATATAAGAATATGCTTATGATGTTGAAGGAAAAACTTGATGAAGTAAATCTTTCAAATGCTAGGCTGTTGTACACGAATCGTGTGTTGGGTAGCACCTCCCTGAATGAGCGACAAAAAAATAATATTGTCGAAGCTCTGTCCAAGGCTGATTCGGTTGAAGGGGCTAAAGTAATCTATGATACTCTTCAAAGCGCAGTGGGTAGTTCGCGCAAGCGTCCACCAAAATCACTGAGCGAAGCAGTGAAAAAGAACTCTTCAACGATATTGTCTTCTCGCAAAGATGAGAAACAATATAATTCCGTCTCCAATAGATGGAAAACTTTAGCAGGTATTAAATAAAAGGAGATTAAAAATATGTCTGTTTTAGAAAAATTAACTGAAGGCATTGTTAATAGGGATCTACAAAAGGAAGGTGCTGCTCTACTAAATAAGTGGGAAAGAACTGGTCTTTTGGAAGGCCTTAATAATGCCAACGCTAAGAGCAATATGGCTCTTTTACTTGAAAACCAGGCCAAGGAGCTTCTTCGTGAGAATAGCTCCATGGCTGTTGGTGATGTAGAAGGTTTTGCCGCAGTGGCGTTCCCAATCGTACGCCGCGTATTTGGGGGTCTTATCGCTAACGATCTTGTATCAGTTCAGCCGATGAGTCTTCCTTCCGGTCTTATCTTCTTCCTCGACTTCCAGTTCGATAGAGCTAGAGGTGGTGGAGCTGCTAACGATTCACTGTATGGTGGTGGTGTTGTTGGTCAGCAAATTACTGGCGGTATGAACCTAGGCGGTGACGGTAATAAAAACGCTGAAAAGAGTTTTTATAACTTGAATAATGGATATTCTTCACCTACTGGTTCATTGACGCTTCAAGCCGCGTTTACTGTTGTTGCTTCGGGTACCGTTGGTACTGATGATGCAGATGCGACTGTTACCGCTGCAACTTTGGGTGGTTCTGCGATCAAAACCTCCCTCAACAAGCTAGTACGTTACGATCCCGATCTTTCTGGTACTCTTGTTGTTGTAGCTACGGTTCCTGGCCACGCGAACTATACACAACTTAATCGTAATAATCTTATTACTATTAATGTTACGTCTGGTTCTGCAACTTCCGCCTTGGAAGAGGACAAAGCTATTCTCGTTCGTCGATTGACAACGATGGTTGGTGCCACTTCGGCACGTGCCACCGACAAAGTAGCTGCTCTTGATCCTACCGATACGGGTACGTCAATTGTTGTTGTATTCAAGGATGGTACACGTCAAGATGGCAACCTTGATGGTAGTCAAAGCGCCGGCTTAAGCGCGGCGAGCACGAAGACAGAAGTCAACGAGGCTGCGAAAGTTATTACTTTCGCTGAAACCGATGATTTTGGAGGTTCAGCAGCTGCTGGTACAACCAACGCAATCGGTGCTGTAGTTGCACAGACCACGTGGGGACTTGAGAATAATCCCAATATCCCTGAAATCGACATCAAAGTCGATAGTGTGTCCGTCACGGCGATCACTAAGAAGCTCAAAGCTAAGTGGACTCCTGAATTAGGTCAGGACCTCAATGCTTATCACAATCTCGATGCCGAGGTTGAGCTTACTGGTATCCTTTCTGAGCAAATTGCTCTAGAAATTGATCGCGAGATTCTCAATGATCTCGTTACTGGTGCGACTGCTGATACGCTTTACTGGTCACGCCGCCCGGGTAAGTTCCTTAATCGTAGCAATGGCACTCCAATTGAGGGTCTTGTAGCGAACGAGAGCTTGCTTGGTGCTGACTTCACCGGCACAGTGTCTGAATGGTATGAGACTCTTGTTGAGACAATCAACGATGTTTCTGCTGCTATTCATCGTAAGACACTTCGCGGCGGAGCCAACTTTATCGTGGTAGGTCCCGAGGTAGCTAATATCCTCGAGTTTACTTCCGGTTTCCGTGCTGATGTAACAGGTGATACTGACAGAGGCACAGTTGGTTCTGTGAAGACTGGCAGTCTTAGCAAGAAATGGGATGTATACGTAGATCCCTACTTCTTGAGAAATGTTGTCCTTGTTGGTCGCAAGGGTGGTTCATTCCTCGAGAGTGGATATGTATACGCTCCTTACGTACCTCTCCAGGTAACGCCTACTATCTTCGGTGTAGAAGACTTCGTGCCCCGCAAGGGTGTCATGACTCGCTATGCCAAGAAGATGGTACGTCCTGATATGTACGGTCTTGTAGTAGTGTCCGACATACTTGGTTAATATTTAAATTAACCTTTTTATGGAAAACCCCAGTTTGGCTTCGGCTGGACTGGGGTTTTCTATTTTCCAAAACTATTTATAGTGTATAGGAGAATTTCATGAATGGCCGCCACCACTCTTACACCAAAAAGCAATATCAGCGCAGTGAGATTGCCAGCTACTGGTTCAACAACGAACGTGACCACAACTGCAGTCCCATTTGGGGTATATCTGTCTTCAATAGATTTTCTTTCGGGTGCTGTTGATCAGGTTTCATACACATATAGAAAATTAGGTGGCGACGTATTAGATGTTGAATTAACTGAAAAAAATGTCTATACTGCTTACGAAGAGGCAGTATTAGAATATTCATATATAGTTAACATACATCAAGCAAAAAATGTATTGTCAGATTTGCTTGGGAATACAACTGGAACTTTTGATCAGGACGGTAATTTAAAAGCTAGCAGCCTATCATCAAGCTTGAGCGGCACAAATGTGGCCCTTAAATTTCCTCAAGTTAGATTTGAATATGCCAGAAGACTTTCACAAGGTGTCGCAAGTTTGGTTGCCGTAGGTGGGAACGAAACGGAATATTCAGCTTCATTCACTACAGACACAGATGTGCAAGATTATGATTTGCAAACTGTAATATCAAGTTCAAGTAATTTTCAAACAACAAATGCTTTAGTTGGCAACAATAAAGTTACTATTAAACAAGTTTATTTTAAAACACCACAGTCTATGTGGAGATTTTATGGATATTATGGTGGATTAAACACAGTGGGCAATCTTCAAAACTATGGTCAGTGGGCAGATGATTCACAATTTCAAATTATTCCTGTTTGGCAAAACAAACTTCAAGCAAAGAGTTTTGAATCTTCAATTTACACGAGAAATTCTCATTATTCTTATGAACTCAAAAATAATAAATTAAGAATATATCCTTTATCGACGACTGTTGGTCCTAGAAAGATGTGGGTTAGATTTACAATAAAGAGAGATGCGTGGGAGGATCATAGCGACAGGCAAACAGGCACAGATGGCATTAATAATATGAATACTCTTCCATTTGCCAATATACCTTACGAGAATATAAATTCAATTGGAAAGCAATGGATTAGAAGGTTTGCTTTAGCTTTAGCAAAAGAAATGCTAGGCCAAATTAGAGGCAAGTTTACTACCATGCCCATACCTGGAGAATCTGTAACATTAAATCATAGTGAGTTGCTAGGTCAAGCAAAAGAAGAAAAAGAAAAATTAAGAGAAGAACTAAAGACAACACTAGACGAGTTAACGTATGCGAAATTAGCCGAACAAGATGCTAACAAATCTGAATCAGTGTTTAAATTGAATAAGTTGACACCATTCCCAATTTTTGTAGGTTAATAAGAAACAATGTCCAAATGGAAACAACCAGAACAGCCACCGCCTCCGTTATTTACTGGCGAGAAAGAACGGAATTTGGTCAAGCAAGTCAACGATGAGTTGATTGAAAGGGTTATTGGCCAACAAATTTTGTACTATCCTATAAGTCTAGAGCACACAAATTTTCATCCGTTATATGGAGAAGCTATTGAAAAAACATTCTTGCCGCCAATTCGTGTTTACGCGCTGGTTAAGTGGGAAGAATTACAAACATCATGGATGGGTAACGTTGGAATTGATAAAAAAGCAGCGATAAATATACATTTTCATAAAAGAAGGTTAACTGAAGATCAAGATCTCTATGTTCGAGTTGGAGACTTCGTTTCGTATGGAGAGATATACTATGAAATTGTTAACTTAAGTGAGCCGAAACAGTTGTTTGGACAACCTCAACATCGTATGGAAATATCAGCAAAGTGTATTAGGGCACGCGAGGGTCTTTTCAATGCCAAGTGATAAGAGTTACACAGGAATTTCGGATCCGAAAATATTAGAAGAGCGACTTGTTACTCCGTCTACATTTGAGACTATTGATGGCGCCTTGTTGGAGCTTTTAGATGATGGTTTTAATATTTTTTGCACAACAAATGAAGGGTGGAAAAAAGTTCCAGTTATTTGGATGACGTCTGAAAGAGCATTTCAAGTTAAAAATAATCAAAACTTACGAGACTCTTCTGATTCAATAATTTTACCAGTCATTACAATTGAAAGGACGTCTATTGATAAAAATCCAGAAAAAAAAGGCATCTTTCAAGCGAATATTCCGCCTACATTTGATAAAAAAGGCGGTTCAATTACAATTGCTAGGAGAATAAATCAAAATAAAACCTCAAAATATGCAAACGCAAACGCTTTTGATAAAAGGGGGCAAATCAATTTTCCTAAAGAAAATAAAAGAGTTGTTTATCAAACAATGTCGATTCCGATACCCGTATATGTGGAAGTCAATTATAGTGTAATATTAAGAACTGAATATCAACAGCAAATGAATGAGATGTTGACGCCATTTATAACAAAAACCGGAGGTATAAACTACACTGTCGTTAAAAAAGATGGCCACAGGTATGAAGCGTTTATTCAACAAAGCTTTTCGCAAGAGAATAATAATGCGAATTTAGAGGCAGAAGAAAGAACGTATAAAACTAAGATTGATATCAAAGTTTTAGGATATTTAATAGGAGAAGATAAGAATCAGGAACAGCCAAAAATTGTTATTAGAGAAAATGCAGTGGAATACAAAATCCCCAGAGAGAGATTTGCCACCGAGGACGAACTTGAACATATTGGCAAAGAAGGGTTTTATAGAGAGAGTTAATATTTTTTATAAAATGGGTTTTCGAGCATTTGTTAACTATTTATATAAGAATATAACCATTCATTTAGAAGGAGAATATAAGCATGGCACAAGGACCAGAAAGCAAATTTAAATTTGTATCACCAGGCGTTTTTATTGACGAAATTGATAATTCTCAAATTATTAGACAATCGGATAGAGTTGGACCAGTAATAATTGGAAGAACCTTGCGCGGACCAGCAATGAGGCCAGTGCAAGTGCAATCTTTTTCTGAGTTTGTTGAGATTTTTGGCGAACCAATTCCTGGTGGAAGAGGTGGTGACGTATGGAGAGAAGGTAATTTTACCGCCCCTACATATGCAGGATATGCTGCCCAAGCTTGGCTTAAAAATAATTCTCCACTAACTGTTGTTAGACTATTAGGCGCGGAGCATTCTAACTCAACTTCGGATGGTAAGGCCGGCTGGGATATGGGAAATGTCTCAATTGCCTCCTCCGGTGAAGGCGGAGCTTATGGACTATGGGTAATAGACGTAGCCAACGCGGCCACGTCCGCGGTCGCACCAGATGGGACGACCGGCCGCCAGGTTACAGGAGCCCTAGCTGCAGTCTTTTATCTTAAAAGCGACTACAACATTGAGCTAACAGGTACAGACTCCAAGGGCTTCCCGATGTCTGGTGGGGCAATTTGGATGCAAACATCCTCGGCTGGAGACTTCACTGCAGTTATTAGCAAAGGCGCCGGATATACATCTTCGAAAAAATATACTTTTTCTCTTAATAGAAATTCTTATAATTATATTAGAAAAGTGTTCAATACGAATCCGACTTTAACTAATACTACTATTACAAATACTGCAGCACAAGAGAATTATTTCTTGGGCGAAACATTCGATAGACACGTAGAAGAAGCGATTGGTACGACTAAAACACACGCTATCATTCTCGGATTAGCCTCTCAAAACAGCACTTATGAATATGCTGATCGTCAAGGAGGACTGGAGAGATCTCAAACTGGGTGGTTCATTTCGCAGCATTTAGGTGAAACAGGATCGTTCAACGCTGACTATCAACAAAAATTATTTAGATTTAAGTCAATTGATGGTGGCGAGTGGAATCAAAATAATCTCAAAATTTCAATTCAAGATATTTTACCGGCTAGTAACAAGTTCAACGATTATGGATCTTTCACAGTTGCAATTCGCTCTCTTAGTGACACCGATACTGCTCCTAAATTTGTAGAAAAATATACAAATTGTAATTTGAATCCAGGTTCTCCAAACTATGTAGCAAGAAAAGTTGGAGATCGATACAAAACGTGGGATGAGACTGAAAGACGGTATAGAACTTATGGCAACTATGCGAATGCTTCAAAGTTTATATATGTTGATATGAACAAGGACGTCGATTCTGCCGCAACGGATGCCAGATTCCTGCCGTTTGGCGTTTTTGGGCCCGAAAGACTAAGATCTGTAATGAGAATTTCTGGAACTGTCACTCTTGATATGGGCGCCGCAGTGGCGACAGCTCATGCTAGAGAGGCCCACGAGTCCTTCGGCGGCCACACAAACCAATATACGAGCTTAAACTGGGGTCCCACGATCTTTGTTAAATTCAACAAAGAACTAGGCCGCAACGCCGAGTCAACCACTGTAAAAGCAGGACAAATTTATCAGACAGCATCACATCAGATGGAGACATCCGCCGGCAACACACCCACCCTTCGTAATATGACTTGTTCGTTGTTTTTCCCAGCTCTTCCATTGAGAAAATACGCTGACCAGGGTGGCACAGGGCCTCAAACAGCTTATTGGGGTGTTACGACTGACATTAGTGGTACCACAAGATTTGATCAAAGCATCAAAGATATTGTTCGCCGACTTCCAAGGGACATTTCAGAAGGCGGCGACTATACAGAAAAGACTTGGCTCTTTACGTTAGACGATGTTCGACAGCAACAGGGCGGTGTCGCCGCAGATAACGAGAAGTTTGAATATGTGTCTGGGAGTAGAAATGGAATTGCCACCTCTCCGACCGCCACAGGATCATCATACACAGCTCTGAATGGCTACATAGAACTTCTGGAAACCAAGAGAGTCAATAAATTTACGACTTTACTTCACGGCGGACATGATGGCCTTGACATAACAGAAGCAAATCCTTTTAGAAATACAAGACTAGATGATGCCCGCGGAGACGTATATACAAACTATGCATATAATTCTGTCAAACGTGGAATCGATTCTGTTGCAGATGCAGAGGTTGTTGAATATAATCTCGCCGCGTTGCCAGGTGTTACAAATACCGGCCTAACAGAACACTTGATTAGTGTTTGTGAAAGTCGTGGCGATGCTCTTGCGATCATTGATCTAGAAGATGACTATGTACCAAAAGCAGAAGCAACAACTTCAGACGCGTCGCGAATCGGCAGCGTAAAAAGCGCTGTTACTTCTCTAAATAATAGAAGAATCAATAGCAGCTACGCATGCGCGTTTTACCCATGGGTGCAGATTAGAGATAGTCTTTCAAATAGTGTTCTCTGGGCCCCGCCTTCAATTGCAGCGCTCGGAACGTTCTCTTTCAGTGAAAGGAAAAAGGCGCTCTGGTTTGCTCCAGCTGGATTTACAAGAGGCGGACTAACACAAGGTGCAGCTGGTATACCAGTTGTAGGCGTAAGACAAAATCTTACTTCAAAAGACAGAGACCGCCTTTACGAAGCAAACATTAATCCAATTGCCACTTTCCCGGCCGAGGGTATTGTGATATTTGGCCAAAAAACGCTTCAGGTTGTTCCTTCTGCTCTTGATAGAATCAATGTAAGAAGATTAATGATTTATATCAAGAAAGAGGTTTCACGAATGGCCGCTACAACGCTTTTCGAGATGAACGTACAATCAACTTGGAATCTTTTTAAAGCTAAGATCGATACTTTCTTAACAGATATCAAGGTTGGTGACGGTCTCACGGATTTCAAAGTAATTTTGGATGAAACGACAACTACTCCGGAACTGATTGACAGAAATATTTTGTATGCCAAGGTATTTTTGAAGCCTGCAAGAGCGATTGAATTTATTGCTCTCGACTTTGTTATTACTGACAGTGGAGCATCTTTTGCTGATTAATATTTTCACGAACCAACTACTTATTTTGAGGAGAAAACAAAACAATGCCTGACAATAATGATAAATTCTGGGCTGATTCAACATTAGAACCAAAAAGAAAACATAGATGGCTAATGACCGTTGAAAGTATACCGGCATTTGTAATAAAAGTTGCAAAGAAACCCGGCTTGACTATTAATAAGGTGACACACGAATATTATGGACACAGTTTCTACTATCCGGGGAAGACCAATTGGGAACCAATTGATATTACTTTAGTCGATCCTGTAGACCCAGATGTTTCGGACCGAATTTTAAATTTAATACTAGAAAGATCTGGCTATGTGACACCAGACGTAAAAGTTGGTGACCAGCCGTATACTATGTCCAAAGCAGAGTCAGTTAAAGCCCTAGGGTTTCAAATTACTCTGCAGCAAATGGGCCCTGGCTCCGTTCTCGCTAGCGACCCAGGTCTCCCAATTGAAACTTGGACACTACACAACCCGTGGATTGGAAAAGTGACTTTTGGTGATTTGAGTTATGCCGACGATGGAATGGTAGAAATTGGCTTAACATTAAACTATGACTATGCTAAACTATCAGTATAATATAAGAGGTTAGTATGAATATGAGAAATAATGAGGAGCGCGTCGGCGCCGCGGCGCAACCATCGCCTCCTCCTCAAGAACAAGAAAGCAGAACGGAATCATTTTCGTTTACAGTTCCGACCGAATTCGTTGATTTGCCTTCAAAAGGGAAATATTACCCTGCGGATCATCCCTTGTGCAACTCTGAAACGGTTGAAATAAAATATATGACAGCGAAAGACGAAGATATATTAACATCAAAGTCTTTGATTAAGAAAGGGCTGGCAATTGACAGGTTGCTTCAAAATGTACTTGTTGACAAAAATATTGATATTAGCGATTTGTTGATTGGTGATAAAAATGCATTAATTGTCGCATCTAGAATTACAGGATATGGCTCAGATTATGAAACCAGAATAACCTGCCCTGCGTGCACAACGACAAGTGAACATTCCTTTGATTTGAACGATGTTGATGTGACTCATGGTCTCGAAGACTTAGAAAAGTTTAGTGTTGAAGTTGACAAAACAAGTAACAATACTTTTGTTGTCGATCTTCCAAAAACTAGAGTAAAAGTTGAAGTCTCTTTCATGACTGGGAAAGATGAGAAGAAACTTGTGATGATGTCAGAGAGAAGAAAGAAGAATAATTTACCAGAATCCTCTCTAACAGATCAATTTAAAATGATTATTGTTTCTGTTAACGGCGACTCTAATAGAGATACGATTAACAAATTTGTTAATAGTATGCCAGCAATTGATTCAAGATTTTTGAGAGTTACATACGCTAAACTAACGCCAAACATAGATTTATCATACAATTTTGAATGTCCAGAATGCAATTATGAAAATAAGACCACAATCCCGTTTACTGAGGATTTTTTTTGGCCAAGTCAATAGCGAATACATACATTGAAAATGTTTACGAAACTTTCTTCTTTTTAAAATATTATGGCAGTTGGAGCTTTACAGAGGCTTATAATTTACCAATAAAGCTGAGACAATGGTTTGTTCAAAGACTTATGAAACAGCTACAGAGTGAAAAAGAACAGGTTGATAACGCTGGTAAATATTAATAATTTGCCACGTTAAACTATTTAGTCTGTAAGTAGAAGGATCCCTCTATTATGGCAGCCCCGACTCCTGAAGAACTTAAACAAATAAACGACCTCTTACAACAACAAGAGGACATCACCCGTCGGATCACACAAGCCGAGCAGACCCGGCAGAGACATTATGGTCAAATCATTTCTCAGTGGGAGGCTCAAGTTGAACAAGCTGGCAATTTGATGGTTGCTCAACAGAATGTGATCCAGGCGCTTGAGTCGCAAGAAAAGACTCAAGAAAAGTATATTTCAAATGAAGAAGAGCGTCTGAAAAACGCTCGGGCTTTCAACACCATGTCTGTTGAGGAATTTAAGCAGGGGATGTTGATCGTCAATATGCTCAAAGAGGCAAACACTCTTAGGGGTGAAGCAAGAGATAAGTTGATTGAAGAGCTTAAACAACAACAAAAAATCAACTTCGAGATCGTAAAGTATAATAAATTTCTGCACGATCAGACTGCAATTGTAAAAGACATTGGTGGTAGTTTACTCAGTAATTTAGGTATACAAGGTGATATTAATAAATCATATACAGCTGGCGTGCTGGCTCTCGGACCTGCGTTAGATCTTGCAATGAGACATGGCATTGAATGGAAGAAAGTCGCTAGCTTTGGTCTCGGCGCAGTTGTTAATATGACAGAAAAACTGTTGCATTTACAAGATACAATGGTTACTGACTTTGTCAAACAAACCGGCGCCACCCGCGAACTTGGAGAATCATTAGCTGCTGCTTCTGATAATATGATAAGACTTGGCCTGGACGCTTCACTCGCTGGTCCAGCATTCACATCTTTGTACAACAATATGACGCTTTTCAGGAATGCAACACTCGAAGGAAAGGAAGACTTAGCAACGTTTACTGCACAGCTTAGTCAAACGGGAATTACGGCGGAAAATTCCACAAAAGTTATGGAGACGTTAACAAATTCATTGAATATGACAGGCGACCAGGCTGAAGCGACCATGAAAGAATTTGTTAATCTTGCAGAAGGACTAGAAATGTCCGTCGATAAGATGATGTCAGACTTTCAAACGTTTGCTGGAACACTTGTACAATATGGAGATCAAGCCAAACAAGTTTTTGTGGAATTACAATCGCAGTCAAGAGCAACGAATGTTGCAGTTAGTGAACTTATAAGCATATCAGCACAATTTGACACCTTTCAAACAGCAGCTGATGCTGTTGGTCGACTAAACGGAATGCTTGGCGGACCCTACCTAAACAGCATCGATATGGTTTATAAAACAGAGAGTGAAAGAATCGATGCGTTGCGAGAGACAATAGAGCTTTCTGGACAAAGCTGGGATTCGATGAGCAGGTTTGAAATGAAAGCCTTCGCCGCGGCCGCCGGCATTAAAGACCTCAATGAGGCTGCTAAATTGTTTGGCACTAGCGCAGAAGAGTTTGCGAAGAACAGAGCAGAAGCAGAAATGCTTGCTTCTGTCGAAGCAGAGTTAGCTGACAAAGCCAAAGCAGCAACATACATGTTTCAGAACTTTAAAAACGCTGTCATGGGATTAGCCATTGGTTTTTATCCTCTGGTTGAAGTCTTAAGACTTTTTATCGAAGGCATCGCTTTTATTTTAACCGTTGGCGATGGATTTGTCGGCTGGATTCTTCTTCTCACCGGCGCGTATATGGGATTAACGAGTGCAGTTTGGGCCAAATTTGCAGCGGATATGGCTGAACGCGCAGGCATGATAATGTGGGGGACCATAGCTGTTCTTTCTTACGTTAGATATGAAATGTTAACTGCTGCATATTGGAGGAATATAGCTGCTAAAATGATCCTTGCTGCAAAAATTTGGGTTGTCGTCGGCGCTTTTACGATTCTTTTAGCTATTCTCTCTCCAATAATTATTGCGTACGGGCTTTGGGCTCTAGTCACATGGGGGGTAGCTGCCGCCGCCGGCGGCCTATCAACTGCTCTCACTGCATTAGGTCTTCCACTGTTTATAGCTATGTTGACATTAGTAGTTGCGGCAATGGTTGGGTTGGTTGTGTATTGGGATGAGGTAGTAGACGCATTCGGAGCCGGTATTGACTGGATCTCTGATAAATTTGGAGGGATGATAGATTTTTTCAAAAATATGGGCAGCAGCCTAGGCGCATTTATGACAGGTTTACTTGACATAGTGCTACTTCCTATACGATTAATGATTAATGGTGTTATTGCTGGAGTCAATCTTCTGATTAAAGGACTTAATTTGGTCCCGGGAGTTACTGTTCCTACAATACCGTTTGTTCCAACACTAACTGAAATGGTTGGACTCCAAGAGGGAGGGGTTTTGAAACAAGGACAGGCTATGGTTGCCGAAGGCGGGAAGCCAGAAGTGATTCAGCATACTCCTGCAGGCACTGTTGTAACTCCATTGCCCGCTGACGCAACAATCCCAGGCGCAGACAATTCTGGCCTCGTTGCAGCACTACAGGAGAACACAGCTGCAATAAAAACTATGCTCGAAAAACTAGTGTCAGAAAGCCCTGGAGATGTAATATTACAATTGGACGACCGAGAATTTGGAAGAGCAGTCGGCGCAGTAAATAAAAAGCAAAACAGTTTGAGATTTAGATATTCATAAGGAGATGAAAAGAAAATGGTTGACTTTAAACACGGCGACAGATCGGATGCTATTGCTAATGATAAAAATATGTACGTTGAAATTTATCATGTCAATAGCGGTAAAGCCATAAAAATTAAAGCAGCCTTAACTAATTTTGAAGACAAGTATAATACCGATTATTCGACTGATTTCTTTGTAATGCACACGGAACCAATAAGAAAATGGAAAAGCACAGTAAGAGAAATTTCTTTTGCTTTGAGAATTCCGGCAAATGGTGTTATTGAGTCAAAAGAAAATTTAGCAAAGATGTCTTTGCTAGCAAGAATGCTGTATGGAGAACAAGTAAGAGAAGGGGGCGGCTTTGTACCAAGAGTCGGCGGTGGTCCGATTTTTAAAATTAGATTTTTAAATTGGATTGCTGGCTTGCAGACTTCGGAACAAGACAAATCAGGCGGTTCTGTGCTCGATTTCGGAGATGCCCAAACGTCTGGTCTCCTTGGCTATATATCTGGGTTTTCTTTTAAGCCCGCCAACATTGTGGAAGGGTTCTTGACGGACCACACAGATAACAATTCAAAGAATATATATCCAAGATTTATCGATCTTTCCATGACGTTTTATCCTATACATGTCAAGTCTCCCGCGTGGATTGATGAAGGGTTTAATTATGAAAATTTTCCATATGGTCTTGGAGTCGATGATATAGACACAACCTCCACGAACACCGAGCCCGCGTCCAAGGAGGTGCCGTCGAAAGCCCCTGCGCCCGTCGCCGCCGCCGCTGCCGCTTCGGTCACGGGCGGCGAACCCGACGACGTGGGTCCCCCTGAACCCCCAAGAACCAACCCCAATTCCACCCCTGCCGAAAAAGTCGCGGCCGCTGATGGCAGCAAGACTGTTGATGATACCTGGGACTGGACTAAGGACTAAGTGAGATTTAAAGGAAACAAAATATTATGACTAGATACGACGGAAGAACAATCATTATAAATAACGACGAAACTTATGAGAAATATCTCAAAGAGAGAGATCTGGGAGCTATTAGTCACTATACCACTCCGGAGATAAAATATCCCACAGCCAATGAAATAGCTTCAAAGCTTAATGTCGTCAGTCATACTTGGAGTGTCGGAGATCGATATTACAAAATAGCTGATAAATACTATGGCGATCCAACATTATGGTGGCTAGTGGCGTGGTTTAACCAAAGGCCATTAGAATCTGATGTTAGTTTAGGGGAAGTTATCAGTGTAGCTTTACCTGCTGAAGAAGCTATATTTTTATTTAGGATGGGAGGACCATAATTGAATGACCGAACCGGGAGACAACAGACCTGAAAATAGACAAAATAGGCTTTCTGAATATGCAGATCAATGTTTTCTTATGGATTTTATTGATCATTTTAGTGGTTTGAAAGGATCACAACTTTCACAGAATTATATGCATTTTGGCATGGTGCATCCAGAAAAACAAACTTCAACAATGTTTTTAAACAATTTGCTGCAAACTGAGAATGGACAGCTCCTTCTGGAAAAATTGCCAAAATCGCTAGCCGGTGATCTACAGCCATATATAAGACTTTATTTAAGTGTTGGTTCTGGACAAAAAGAGCAATTGTTACCTTTGCCTTTTAACAATTTTGAAGAGATGGGCTCTTTAACAAAATCTATCAAACCAGGGTTAGGAGTTGGGATAAAATCTTTTACATTTGATTACTTAGGCAATCAGCCCATCGAAGTAGATTATTGGATTAACTGTGAATTAAATTTATATTTTGAATCTCCGAGAGCTTTGTTTCAGGAATATAGTATAGAGGTAAAGAACCCTGAAGGGAGCACAAATACACTTACCTATTCATTTGCAGATTTAATTAAAAGAACTAAAAAATATAAACCAGATACTTTAAAAGTTGACCCTAATATTCATTTACGATATGATCCTGCAAATTTTAGAATAAGAATAGAAGTGGGATATAAACCTCCCAGTGAAAGGGTTTTACGCGAGACGACAAATTTAAACAAAATAGAACAGGGACAGTTAACAAAAGCTTTGTTAAATGCTAAAATTTCTTTTTATTTAACTTTGCTAAAACATACAGTCAAGCCTAGGCTAGACGATCCGTCTGGCGCTTTTGAAATGGCGATAACTTATAATGGCGCTTTGGAGTCGACGTTTCTTTCGCCTAAAACAAACGTTCTTATTTCTGAAACGTTGGCGGATATATCAGCGCAAAGAATACACAGAAAAGCGCTAGTAGATGAGGCTAGGGAGGCAGCTTTAGGCGCGCTGCATACCCCATCCGGCCAGGAAGGCTCTTTTACAAGGGAGAAACTAGAAAAACTAGCGCACGATGACATTATAAAACTCAAAACCCGCACCTACGGCACCCGCAACGTTGAAATAACAGAAATTGACACGGATGAGATATTCGAACAGCTAGGTGTCGAGGACAAAAAACAACAGACAAAAGAAAAAGCAAATTTGGTTGTTGATTTCTTGAGAAGTAAAAGAATGTTGCAAGACTATGAAGAAGAAACAGGCGCCGCCAAAGAGAAAGAATTAATAGAAGTTTATGGCAGAATGCTAAGAACTCTCAGCACAAAAGGTTTAATATATAATATGACAATAAGCGGGGAACAACTATTAGCATGGCAAAAAGATCGTGAATCATATGATGTTCTGACAGAGGCACAGGCGGTCGCCTTGCAAAGTGAAATAACTCCCGAAAAGGCAAAAGCCAACTCCCACGCTGCGAGACGAGCAACTGATAAATTAGCTGCCAACCAAAGAAATCAAAAGATATTGTCGGCTTCAAAAAGGAGATTTGTCGGAGAAATACTCCAGAAGAAAAAAATTAATATCTCTCAGCAGAAAAGGGAACGGCGCTGGCTCGGCGCCGGCGGCATGCCAATAGAAGGAACTCTTGATGGTTACGGTGGTGAAATTCTTGAAGCGCAGAAAGAAGCTATCGAAACCAAAGATGTCGAAAAGAAACAGGGCAAAATGACAGAATTGGAAGAACTCAACAGGAACAAAGAGCTGGAAGAGGGCGCCGATAGAACTATATATTGGTTTTATTACGGAGATTTGCTGGATACCGCAGTAGAGATTCTGGCTGCGAACTCTCGTGATCTAGATTTAGATCTCTGGACCAAAAACAGCTTAGGTTCACAAATTAAAATTTTGCTTGGAGATATTGATTATCTAGATCCTGAAACTGGAACAATAAAAAAAGTTAATATAGCTCGTGTGCCAATATCTTTAAACACATATAGTGAGTGGTGGACAAATAAAGTTATTAAACCATTAAAAGAAACATATGTTTTTAAAGCCTTTCTGAGAGATAGTATAACATCATTAGTTAAACACGCATTAACGAATCGATGTAGAAGGGGTGGCCAACCGGCATTAAGAGTTAGGCTATCTACTGATTTTATTACTTTGGATGAAACAAAGCCAGTTAATTTTGAACAAATCAACGTTGCCGGAGATAAGGATCATTGTTATTATTTCTCATCTTGGGTCCAGACATTGTCCGTCGCCGCCGCGAATGAACTTCAAACAGGATACAGATCGGGGGATATAATGTTTATTTATGCTCCGAGTAGCCGGCCGACCTTTTTGGACGAACATAAGAAAAATGAGGATGTGAAAAACGGTATATATCATTTTGTTCTCGGGAAAGAAGATACTCCGGTAATTAACGCTAGTTTTAGTAAAAATGATCAGCCTTATTTTTTAGAAGCAAAA
>Ga0114906_1000557_pt1 | contig 20829 bp, 29 predicted proteins | sample MalvirDeepMed_M9_FD_89687 | JGI IMG/M metagenome (GOLD analysis project Ga0114906, IMG submission 89687) | Marine viral communities from the Global Malaspina Expedition - Malaspina viral metaG DeepMed_M9 | ecosystem: Environmental > Aquatic > Marine > Oceanic | place: Mediterranean Sea...
GCTATATGTCACAACTCACCTTAATATATGGTACGGGTAGCCGGACTCGAACCGGCAAGATCAATGATCGAGGCATTTTAAGTGCCTTGCGTATACCAATTCCGCCATACCCGCATATCTCACCTATATTATACTTCAATGTTAGACTTTGTATAACGCTTTATAAAAAAAGTATGTTGTGTATACCAATTCCACCACTTCGGCTTGGTGGGCTCTGTTGGATTTGAACCAACGACCTACCGGTTATGAGCCGGCAGCTCTGACCGCTGAGCTAAGAGCCCGTGTTTATTTCCTGTACAGATAATATAAGTACATATCATACTAAGTCAATGGGTTAATCCAATATTCATCATAAACCGCAGCCTTTCCCTTGTCAAAAACCCACACCTTAAAACCTTCTTTATTACCAAAACGATTTGACATTTGACACAACACAATTCCATAAGATGTTTCGCTTATTTCGCCTAGCGGCGCATCGCGGTGGTGGATCGGAATGATTGGAACTCGAACCAATGTACCTTCCTTCATTTAAAATACCTTTTCTCCTTCGCTTATTACTCTTAATAAGCCAGCACTGGTAATAGTGTGAGACCCATCGTTCCATAAAACTTTCACATGCCCTTCTGATTCAGGAAGGTCTGGGTTTTCTCCATAATAGTCTAGGACAAGACCGGTTAACTTTGAATCTGGGTCGTCTACATGATCATCATGTATAAAGGTAGGAGGTCCAATCAAATGAAGAAGCCCATACCCATTTCCATTCCACGATACTAAATCACCTATACCCATATATAAGTAAATAGAAACCCACTTTCCGACCCTCCAAGTTTTGCACATTTAAGCTAGCAACTTGGCCACCAATAATGTCTGCAACAGAAGCGGTGAGATTCGAACTCACGGTAGTTCTCACTACGCTGGTTTTCAAGACCAGTTCCTTAAACCGCTCGGACACGCTTCTACATATTTACTTTTCAACCTTAAAAGCATATTCAATTCCTCTGAAGGCTTTTCTATTTATTGTAAGCTCTATCATTCCCACGCCGCAATCTTTAATACTTACTACGCTTTCAGGTGATAGCCTGCTCAACAGCCTATAAACTAAACTGTTGTCAGTACTTACATGCACATGCCCTTCTTCTTTATCAAATTTTGAATCATGTAAATATGATTCGCTCTCTGGTGGACCACTGTGTTTAAAATACCTCTTCTTATACTTTTCTAGTTTCTTCTTATCCATAATTTCTCCTTTTGTTGTGGAGCCGACTGGGTTCGAACCAGCGACCTATGGCTTGCAAAGCCATTGCTCTGCCAACTGAGCTACGACCCCTTTGGTTATATGCTTTCCTTCGTGCCCGAAAAGAATATTTCTTTTACTGATGTTTGTGTTTTACAAGCATGAATAATATAGTTACATATTACATTATGCCCAGCAAAGTTTAACTTTTTTCCCATATTATATAATGACCATGCGCCGACTTCCTCCAACACGTCTATCTTGTTTAGAACAAGATGCGTGCATCCGTTAACCCTCATAGACCTTATTAACTTATCAACATTGAGCCAGTTGCACTGTCTAGGTCTTCCTGTGGTTGCGCCGTACTCCTCTCCCACCTCTCTTATCTTAGAGAAAATATTATCCGTGGGCTCGAATTGTTTTGCGCCGACGTAAGTTTCATATATTTTTCCAACGCCCCAAACATCGTTAATCCATTGAGGTGGAATGGCATTTAAAAGTGCGCCTGCTGTTGTGCAATGGCTAGAAGTGACATAAGGATAATCTCCCCAATCAATATCAAGCTCAAATCCCTGTGCTCCTTCACAAAGTATTTTAACTTCCTCATTCTCATGGAATTCTTCATATAAATTTACCGTATATTCTGCCAAGTCGGGGTCATCTTTTGCTAACAATCCTGACCGATTATACTTATCTCGGTAGGCGGGACCGTTGCCTCGCTTGGTTGTGCCGATCTTTGTGTCTTTGCCATCTTCTTCTAGATGATCATTTGTAATAATGTGTGTATTCTCCGCAATGAAGATAAGACCTTTTGTATTAATCCCCCCTTCTTCTAGTTCTGCAATCTCAGTAAAAAACTGATCTTTGTTAACCACGCATCCAGAGCCAATTATAGACTTAATGCCGTAGAATACACCAGCAGGAATGTGATGGGTAACAAATTTTCTTCCCTCATGATAAATTGTATGACCTGCATTGCATCCTCCATTAAATCTTAATACGTGAGTATAGTCTCCACTTTTGCAAAGGTGATGGGTCACTTTCCCCTTCGCTTCGTCGCCATGTTGTAAACCTACAACAATATCAGCTTTCAAAATATCCTCCTATTTGGTTAAAGATAATCATGTTCGTCTAAGAAATCATATAAATAATCATATGTGTATCCGTCTTCTGCTGGAAAGGGTATTTCTACCATGCCCGTCTCTTTTGTATATACATATATGCTGGGTACGCCATCTATATTAAATATATCCCCTAATTCTTCTTCAGCTTCGTCGTCAATAACAAAAAAATTATATTGTCCTTCGAATTCATTCTCTAGTTGTCTATATGAATGTACAAGCTCTTTACACATCCAGCATGTATCTTTATAAAATTTTATAACGCATGGAAGATCCGCTTGGTCCACTTCCATCTTAAAAGTTGTAAGAGTTAAGCCTTTCATTTTCCTTGTCCGCGTGATCTCTTCTTATATTTTTTACTTGTGGTGGAGCCTTTAACGCCGCCACCTTTGTTATGCCTTTTAGTAAACACACTATTGCCAATACTCGTCTTTTTTTTCTTCTTTTGTCTGTGAACAGCACTTGTTGCGACCCGCTTCAATTATTTTATTCCTCTTTCAAACATCGTTTTCCCATCCAGATGGTCGATTTCATGCTGAACGCAGGCACACTCAAGTGGGTTTCTTTCTGCTGTAAAAATTATAGCTTCTTTGTGGTTATCTGCTGTAATCATTATATTTGCATATCTATTAGTTATAATATATTGACCAGGGAAGGAAAGACAACCTTCTTTATACTGAAATTTGCCAAATTGTGAAATTATTTTTGGATTTACTAAAATTATGGGCTCAGTGACGTTTATAACACACACTCTTTTATTAATCCCAATCTGATTAGCGGCGATTCCGGCAAATTTATTATTTTCTTTTAAATATGCTAGCATCTTTTCACCAAGTTGAATTCCTTCTTCAACGTCGACTTCTTTGCAGGGTTTTGATAATTGTTTTTTATCTGTAACTATCTTAAAACTAAGCATGTTTTCCCTCCTCCATGATAACGAGTACTCCCCATGTGTCCTATTAAATAGTTTGACGCTATGCTTCGGAGTTGGATTCTTCACTCTCATATAAATTCTTTTTCTCGATAAAATGTTTTGTAACGTAGAAGCATGCCATGGCGACGGCAAACCCTCCGACAACATCAATAACATAATGGAACTTTAATGTTAGTGTCGAAAAAGCAATTCCAATTGCCCACAAAAGATATACCCTTTTCAGAACTGGCATCTTTTTCGCTTGACGACAATAACGAATAGCTAAGTACATCAGGAAGGCAAACGCCACATGTCCGGACGGAAATGTATTACATGAACTATCCAAGTTATAGGAAAGATCAACTAATCTCTCAGACAATGTAAGGGGAATAAATTCAGGACGCGGGTAAAACGACGGGAACAAAGCGTAGCATGCATTAATAATTACCGATGCAAGTATACAAGATATAATTGTTGTCATAAATAATCGCTTGGATCGAACGGTGAAAAACATCGTTGCAGCTATGACTGGCATCATGCTATGATATACCCAAATGTATTCTGGTATAAATGGAATTGATTTGTCAATGTCCATTAAAAAATCATATTCGTGTATAACGTAGTTTTGAATCAAAAAGTAAGCGCCAAGATTTACTAATGCAAAAAGAAGTATATACTTGACTCTATAACTAGTTGACACGGCGGTACCCTTCTGAACACTCTCAAATAGAGCGAACGAATAATGCGAAAAATATTTCGCACTCACACTTATAAATATAAAAACTCTTTTAAAAAGAACAAATTTTATTTATTTTTTTTAATAATATCCGACGCTTAATCAATGTAAAGATAAAGAAAGGTTAACTTCTTTAATCAATTCGTCCAAATTAAATATTTTTGACATTACTAGTGTCTCTAATATCAAAGCATTTTTTGGATCCACATAAACACTTTCTATTCCCTCTTTCGTCTCTGTTGAGGAGTACTCCAGTGCTTTACTTAAATAATGATGCAGCTTGTTATTAACAGAAAAGCTTTCACACAAAAGCTCAATCAAATATTCATATTTTGGATGTGAGAGTTCGCCCTTTTCTAGAAGACATGTTGTCAACATTTGCCTAGATCTATTAGCGGATACGCCGGTGTCTGCCAACATTTCCTCGATATCTTCTCTTTTAAAGACTAAATATTTTTCATTTTTATCAATCGCCAATTCTCCCGATTAAATCTGTGTATCCTCCAACAAATGTAAGTGTATTGTCTTTTTTCTCAAATATCATTGGCACAGTCTCCCAGCCAAATATCTCCTTTAAACTCTTGAATATTAAATTGCTTTTTCTAGAAACAATCAATTCATGATCAAGCGCTTTGGATTCCAATAAATCTGCAGCCTTTAAACAATAAGAGCATCCTGTTCTCACTAACAATATATACTTTATACTATCTTCCATCAGGTTCATTTATTTTTTGAAAAATTAAAACTGGATCTCCAATCACAACAATTGATGCAGAGCTAAGATTGCCCGAAAAGTTTAATTGGATACGAGAGAAGCTCTGTCTTTCATCTAGATCGTCTGGAAGGTGTCCAATTCTCTGCTTTTGTTTGAAAGCGGTATCCTCAAATATAGATGCAATATTGTTTGTGTTAACAATAACATCTCTTAAAGAATACCTTTTGTTTGCATTTTTAGTCGGCTGCACCTTTTTAGAAGCATTACACGACTCATAAATTTCTACTAATTTAATAAATTTTTTCATTTATTCCCCGTCATTTAAATGTGGCTCGTTCGTTGGATAAACATCTTTTTCCTCGACTTGCCATATCTGACCATCGTGCAAGATGCTTATTTTTTGATTTAATTTATCTGTTACCAAAAAATGACCTCGCTCATTTAACAAATAATAATTGGGTCTGTTTGCCGTGAGCAAATTTGCCCAAAGTCTCGTATGGGACGGGATATATACTAGGTCTCCAACCTTTATCATTTTTTATCTTCTGCCTTGGTAGACTTTTCTGGCTCTTTAGGGTTGGCTTGTGGTCCTTCAATCTCCATTTCCTGATGTTGTTGTATATGATGTTGTATTTTTGCTCTTTGATATCCTCTTACAATCTCATAACATTCTTCTAACGTGGAATCAACATGAAACATATCTTTCCTAAGCTGATCAACTTCATCTAGTATCTTTAAATATTCACGATTTGATTTGGCTTTTTCAATAGCTTCGTCAAGCTTCTCTGATACGTTATACATTCTTCTTGCTGAATCGCTAAGAAGTCTAATAATATTATCTGGTATGTCGTCTAAGTCGACTGAATAAGAGAGTTTTACTTTCATTTTACTGTCCTAATACTTGGTTAAATATAATTGCTGTTGCCAGACCAACGATACTAGTAACAACAATCCAAAATATTCTCGACTGACCTTTTTTCCATGCTTCTAATTCTCTAAGTCTAACATAGATACCGTTTTCTGGATTGTAAACTGCTTCCTTGATTTTTTTTAGATCTCCAAGCATGCAATCTTGCTTTTCCTTCACTACTTCTATTCCATCAGTAATGCGAATTAGCTTATTATCTAGTTCTAAAATATCTATTTGTATTTCAGTCTCGCCCATGCGGGTGTCTCCTTTTTCCATACTTAAATAGATCTTTTATTGTGTTATTTCTCAATAATTGCATAATTGGTTGTTAATAAAGTTGATGCCACAGAAACAGCATTTAAAAGTGCCGTTTTTGTAACACGCAAAGGATCAATGATTCCGGAATCATACATGTTTATTATAACATGATTAGCAAAATCATATCCATTTTCTTCTGGTGCATTCTTCACTTTCTCTAAAATAATATCAGCACTTACACCTGCGTTTTTTGACAATTGTCGAATCGGCTCACTAGCCACTTCTTTGATGATATTAAAACCAAGTTGTTCATCGTTTGAGAGATCGGTCATCCCTAAATACATCGACGACCTGTATAAAGCGACACCGCCGCCTGGCAATATTCCCTCTGCCTGGGCTGATTTGACAGCCTCTAGAGCATCTTCTATCCTATGTTTCTTTTCAATCATTTCTATTTCAGTCGGCGCCCCTACTTTTACTAAGGCGATGCCACTGCCTAACCTAGTAATTCTATCTTGAATACTAGTACATTCTCTTAAATCTTCTGTCTGTTCTATTTCTTCCTTAAGAGACGCGATCCTGGCATCTATTTTGGTATAGTCGCCCTTACCCCCAACAATGGTCGTTAAGTACTTGAGAACCTCAATCTTCCTGCAGGATCCAAGGTGATTTAACTTAGTTTCAGCCAATGAGAGGTTAGATTCCCTACTGATGAAGGTTGCTCCAGTTGCAACACATAAATCTTTAAGAATGTTTCTTCTGTCTTCTCCATAAGAAGGAGGTTTAACGGCAGCTACTTTTAATGTTCCGCGAGTAGTGTTCATAATTAAAGCTGCTAGAGCTTGACCTTCTACTTCTTCGGCTACGATAATTAAAGGCTTGTTGTCTCTAGCAATCATTTCTAACACTGGATATATGTCTTCAACTAAATTAATCTTATGATCTGTAACCAAGATTACAGGGTGATCGTAAACAACTGCGCTTCTTCTCTCATCTGTAACAAAAGACTTCGAAAAATAACCAGAAGGAAATCTGAATCCTTCGATTACCTCTAACGAAGTGTCCATGGATTTAGCTTCTTCAATTGATATTGCCCCATCTTTGCCAATTTTGTCAACGGCAGTTGCTATTAGCTCGCCTATGACCTCATCGCCGTTTGCAGAGATTGTGGCAATATTTCTAATGTCTTCCTCGCTAGCGACGGGACGACTAATCTCTTTAAGTTCATCAACCAACATACTGGCTGCTAAGTCCATGCCTCTTTTCATATCAGTTGGGTTTGCTCCCGCAACCAAATACTTTTGAGCATCCCTGAAGATAGCACGCGCTAATACTGTAGCAGTAGTCGTCCCGTCACCAGCGACTGAGTTGGTTTCGGCGGCTGCTTGCTTGATTACTTGAGCAGCCACATTCTCGAATTCGTCTTCTAATTCTACGAACCTTGCAACGGTTACACCGTCCTTTGTAATCACTGGCGAGCCGCTCTTATTATAAAGCAAGACATTTCGACCAGATGGTCCCAACGTCGATGCCACGTTATCGGCTAGGATATTAACTCCGCGTAAAATCTTCTGGTGAAGATTCTCGTGGCTAGCATATTTTTTAGTCACATTAACCTCTCTTGATGAACTCTACAATTATACTAATAAAAACCAAATTACTTAAGTCAAGAAAAATATTATTTTAAACTTCTTCTTTTTCACGACCCTCAAGCGACGTAACGATTTCGTTACCCTTGGATACTGCGTCGTCAGCTTTTTCGTTGGCTGTTTTTCTGTCGGTTAGGCTGAAATATTCTCCAACGTTTGTGGCGAACTCTTTTGTCGCGGTTAACAAACTTGTCATTTTCTCGCCAATTATTCCCATGTAGATCTCAGCGCATTTACTAATGTTCTTTTCACTCATGTTAAGTTCGCCATGAGGTCGAACGTTCATCAGATTAGTCATTTTTATCATCCGATCTCCGGTGATTGTCCACTGACTACCATCGCCCGATTTGCCCCCTTCTGCTAAAATTCTTTGCTCTTGCAAAAAGATCTTCTCGCGCTCGTGAAAAGAGCCAAACCAAGACTCTGAGACAATGCTGCTTTCGTAGTCATCTTTAAAGGCTTTTCTTATTTTGTTCTGCAACCGCATAGCTGTCTTATCTGCTTTGTCGTTTGCATTTTTAAGATCCTCTTCGTCTTTGTAAAGCCTTGGATCAACTGTCGGACGGGAATCTGAAACCATTTCTTCTCCGTATTCCGCAGTGTACTGACGCCATGCCTCCTCTTCGCTAGCGCCCGTGTTTGCAGCCTGGGCTGCGAGTCTGCGAGCAATTGCTTCATATTTACCCATAAAGCGCTTTTGGTATGCAGCAGACTTTGTGGCGGCTAATTTAGCTGCCGCTGCTGCGCTAGCTGCATCTGCTTCCTCTGGTGAGGGCATCAAGCCAGAGGCATCAACAATCTTGTCGCTGTTAAACATTCCAGCCTTTGTGTATCCTGTCACCGCTCCAGAAGCTAGAAGTTGTTTCATTTGACCGCGCCATTCATCTGTGTTGCTATACTTTGCCGCGAGGTCAGGGAATGAAGGCAGCGTTTTTTTAATAACCTTGCCGGTTGCTGGGTCTTTAACTTTAATCGTCACCGGTTTTAATGCGCGACCGAACTTGTCTCCGTTGCCTGATTGTCTCATCACCTCAACGAAGTTCTTTTGGTCGATCACAAAATCATAAATCATAAGCTTGGAGACATCATCGCCATCTGAATCCTTATAGGCAATCAAATACTTAATATTGTCATTGCCTCCCTCTCGGAGATACAGGTAATCTAAGAGATTGGTAAAGCTACCATGAATGCCAGTACCAGGAGACAGTAGCTTGAGGCTTACGTTTTCTTTGTCAGCAGTAACGAAGTCTTCGATAGGAAGCGTTCCGCCAACTCTGTCTGCCTGTTGGGATCCACCTGTCAATGCTGCCATGAAACCCTCGAACACAAAACCTGCAGAAGACTCAGTGTAGTCATTCAAGGTAGCCTGAAGTGCTTCGATGATCTGCATCATGTTGATGATTGCGTTGAATTTTCCGCCTCGACCTTTAGCCTTTGCCTGGGCTGGGTCGATGAAAGAGTTGACGTGCGCTATTCGTGACTTAATATCTGGCTCTCTCTTGACCGACGCGAAGACACGCTCGATGTTCTTTCTAGACTGATGGTCTGGATCTCCCCAAGCCTCACTAGGAACCAAGGCGGGGATGTCGATCATATAACTAAATCGACCAGACTTTTTCTCTTCGAGAACATCCTTGTCGGGATTGTCAATTTGTTCTGCGATTAGCTCTAACAAGCTATTAAACTTTAAATCATTTTTTCCAAAGAAGTCGTCAACAACTTCGTTAATGTTTAATCTGTCTTTCATTCTTTTAATCCTTTTTATTCCAGCCTCTAACTTGCTCAACGATATCATTAAGTTCTAAGCCGGCTGTATCTATTTTCCCACGACTCAAGTGGTAGTGGCACACAACACCTTTAAATTTTGCACGCTTGGCTGGCTTGTGAACCCGAGTTATCAAATTCCCTTTATTGTCGATAGGACATTCCATTGGTATACCGTATTCGTTGTGGAGAAAATCCAACAACACCTTATATGCATTAATCTGTCTAGTATAATAACCCAAATGGGACTTAAGTTTAACCCCATGAACGATGGAATCGTCTAGTATTGGTCTTAAACCGAAGCCTCGTCGACTGTATATTCTGTTATACTTTGTATAAAATGCGTTGCTGAAATCAACTCCTATAGATGTGTTGTTAACTCTCCTCTTACCAGCATGCCAACCAGCGTGATTGCAATCTAATAGTTGGACAATTGTTCCGTCATTGTCGATAACGAAATGCGTAGAGATTTTTCTTTTCTCCAATATCCTTTTACATAGAGCAGCTGACAGTGTGGCATCCCAATGTGTTACAATCATCGTGGGTTTTCTTTCTGAATTATATTCTTTGTAGCAGCCAGGTTTTATTAAATCAATTTTTATATCTTCCCAATCAATCTTCTTAAGAATGCCGTTGCATAAAATTCCTTTGGTATTTTTTTCCGCGCTTTCTTGCTCATGAAATCTATTAACTTGAGTTATAATCCTTCTGTAAGTTTTTGGTCCAACCATCCCGTCCTGCGTTAGACCATGTTCCTTTTGAAAGCTTTTTACTCTTATTTCTAATACCTGGTCAAACTCACATGCGCCGAACCAGATAGGACTCCATCCATATTTTTTAGCTGATCTTTTGTTGTACCAATTAACTCTCCATCCCATGACAAGTTACCTCCTGATTCAAATATATATCTCATATAGCAATACTGTATTTGTTTATAAATAGTTGCTTTTAGAGGATACTAGTATAGAAAAAGTATTTTTAATATGGTTAACCTGCTATAATCAGAGGTGATTTAAATTATTTCGTCGACTATTCCTAGTTCTACAGCTTCTTTTGCTGAAAGATAAACATTTGTGTTTCTTTTTATCAACCGTCGAAGGTGTGCTTCGGACATGTTTGTATTTTCTGATATGGCTCGAATGTACATTTTCTGCATTATTTTAGTTTCTTCCATTTCATTCTCAATTGAAATAAGACTTCCACTAGAGCCTGCGATGACGCCATGAAGCATCACCCTGCAATTAGCACCGATCTTTCGCTTGCCTTTCGTGCCGGCTGCTAGCAATAAGACGCCAGCGGACATAACTTTTCCCAAGCCTACTGTGCATATATCACTATCCTTTTTAATAGCTTGCATCATATCATAAATGGCAAACATGTCTGATGCACCGCCGCCGTAAGTTGAAATATAAAAATCAAACGGTCTATGTTTTAAAATATATCCTTCTTCATGGTCATCCGGATTTTTATATGTTTCGTATTGTCCCTCTTCGTGCATTAGTGCCATAGAAAATATAGCGGCTTCGGCTTTATCTTCCGTCACGCTACCATATAAACTAACAATCCTCATTTGTGCGCGGTTTTGGGCAGCTCCCACCCCGGCAAGAGCAGACAGAAGATTTAAATCTGGAAGGACCACAAAGGGTGTTTTATCATCCTCTAGTTCCTTCTCTGTTTCGGGTGTCTTCTCTGTTTCGGGTGTCTTCTCTGTTTCAGATTCTTTTTTCTTAGTTTTCTTTTTTCTTGTATTGGCTTTTTTCTTGGGTGTATCCTCTTTATCAGGACAATTCTCACTAGCTTCTTCTTCGTCACTCTTTAATTGTACTTTTGATGCTACACTCATATAGTTTACCTCTATTTTTATTTAAAGCTTCGAAGCTTATAATAGTAATTAATTCGAATTAATTTTAGAATCCAAAAAATTAATTGCTTGGCGCCAATTTTTAAATTTAATTGCTGGTCTAAGGGCTGTAGGTGTGAGATTAATAATACTAGTAATTGATAGTTGGCGCCATATTTCTATAGCCCTGTCCTCAATGACGTCATTTTTTCTGACCTCTTCTTCAGACATGCCAGATTTGATTTCTGTCTCTCTTCTTTTCGCTTGAGCTGTCAAAATGTTGTCTTCTGTCATTTTAAGAATGGCTAAAGAGCACAAGAGGGTCTGTGTATATAAATTTAACATTGCTCCATATTGTAGTAATCTAGATATTATTCTATATGACACTGCTCCTATCACAAACCATAGCAAACTATACATCATTTCCATTAATTATATCCCTTTTCTAAACAAAATAAAAGCCTGTCTTTACAGACAGGCTTATTATAAGATCCGAATGAAGAAAATCAAGTCTTTTCTTCATCTTGAAGAAGCCCTAGGACTTGCCGAGTTTCTTTAAGAGTCTCTTTGCAACGCGTCGGGTGACTTCATTGACGAATTTCTCTTGCATCATCAACTCTTCCTCTTCCTCTTCGCCAGGCATGGGCTCCTCTTCAGGGGCAGGCTCCTCTCCTGGCATGGGATCCTCGACGGGGAGTTCCTCTTCGGGTGCGCCGAGATCAGGCTCGTCGTCAAGCATCTCTTCGCCTGGTACCTCTTCTTCCCCGCCTTCACGAGAAATGTCCATGCCTGTGGCGCCTGAAACAGCGTCTAAAATAGAATCAACCAGTTCTACCACATCTACATTAACTGTTTCAGCTTCTGTAAGATCTGTGGTCTCTTCGATGTTCTCTTCGACGTTCTCTTCTAAGTCACGCTTGTAGGCATCACCTTCTTCAAGAGAGCTGTCATCAGTTTCCGTTACTGCCTCTTCAGTCTCTTCCATGGTCTCTTTATCTGATTCTGCGACGAATTGTTCAGAAAGAGCGCCAATACTGGCCAACTTCATGAATCTCTTTGTGTTACTTTCTGTTAAAATTAGCTTCTTCATATTGGACTCCTTGTTTTATAAATGATGGTTTAGTCGAAAAAACTCACTAATAAATAGTGGCTAAAAAGCATAAATGCTCTTTTTTTTACATATTATATTTAGTACTATTCTGTAATATTTTGTTCAATTTTTTTATTGCCTTGTCTTCAATCTGCTTAATCCTGACAAAACTAACACCTAGTCGATCAGCAACCTCTCTTAAAGTTAAGTTACCGTGCTTGTCGACAGATTCATGAACACAGTTTAAATCATCCTTATAATTTATCCAATGCCTACAGTCGTCTTGCTTGCATGGCTCGTTATTTTCTATACATATTTCTAAACACTTCATAGATTGGGATTCTCCTTTTTTATCAAATCAAATATATCTTCAATGTCTTCGTCGTTAAGTGCAAATTGTTTTATGGTTTTTTTACCCTTCGCTGAAATTCTATTTGAACTTTTTATTTTGTCTTGTCCTTGCAAGCCATATTTAATTTTATGTTTTTCTAGAAAAGACAACAGCATTTCATCCTTTTCAAGATAGCCGGTTATCATTGCGCGGAAGAAAGTCGACTGATTTATGCCATCATACTTAAGCCTAATTCTCAAATCAGCCTGCCTTCTAACTGTATCATAGAACATAAACTTTTTTCTTTCGTCAGGCGATGGAGTGAATGGATCCTTCATTTACGTCCGCCAGTATCTGTTTCATATGATAATGCGGATGGATCATATACATCATCCCAGCATCCGGATACATCAACATAATCAATGTAGTGTATTCCATGCTCTCCTTTCCTCACATCATAGCAACAGCTACACGGCTTCCAGACTCTAGGAGGCTTGGGTTCGCTGAAAGCTGGTCCACGAGAACACTCTTGTTCCCCAAGAGAACCATCCGGGCAATAACATAGTCGCTCTTCAAATGGAGCACATTCATATATTTTTTCTTCTCCACAACCAACAAATAATAGCGTGAATAATATAACTGTTCTAATCATCTCATTTCCTTAAAATGTGTGTTGAGCTTTCAATTTGGCTAGCAGATGATTGCTTAATAAATTTAGCCTTTGCCCGTAACTCATTTAGATTCCTTGCACCTGAATAAGATAATCCAGAGCGGATCCCGCCATCTAGATCATTAAGTATCGTGCGCACTTTCCCTCTGTAAGGAACGGTAGTAGAGATACCTTCTGCTGTAGAGCTTTTGCCTCTCCAGTCCTTTTGAGCTTTAGCAGATGCCATGCCTCGATACACCTTGTATTTCTTTCCGTCTTGAGAGGTAAATACTGTGCCAGGTGTTTCTTTTGTCCCAGCCAGAAGAGACCCTGCCATCACAAAGTCTGCTCCAGCGGCGAGTGCTTTAACCACATCTCCTGATGTGCGTGCGCCTCCATCTGCAATTATCTTTGTGTCATATTCTGATTTGGCGCACTCAACGATGCTCTGCAAAGTTGGCATGCCATGCCCCGAAACAAGTCTTGTCGAGCATATACTTCCGCCGCCGATGCCGACTCTTACACTATCAGCGCCCCAGTCTGCTAGCGCTTCGAAGCCTTCTCTTGTCGCGACGTTGCCAGCCATAATATGTACAGCGTCTGCAAATGTATTTCTTAGCCTTTTAAGCGCGTCTTTCATCAATATATGATGCCCATGGGCAATGTCCAGGCAAAGTACCTGGACACCGCACTCACACAGTGCCATGGCTCGTTCAAAGTAATCTCCTGTTACTCCGACGGCAGCGCCGACTCTTGCATCAGGTCGGCTCTCAAACACATTTTGTATAATAGCTAGCTGTTCATTAATGGTGTTGTATCTGTGTACAATAGCCAAGCCGCCCGCACCATCGAACGCTGCTGCCATGGCATTTTCAGTCACGGTGTCCATTGGACTAGCGATGATTGGCATTCCAAATTTTAAAACCTCATCTAATTCGGCTGATATATTAACGTCCGATCGGCTTTTAATATCACTATACTGTGGCACCAGCAAGACGTCATTATAGGACAATGTTTCCTCCGCGTCTGCTAGCATATTTTCGCTTTCTGTGAGTCCCCAATCTCGGGGTCCGGTTGATTTAATCCCGCTGATCATCTTTTGCCTCTAGTTTGCAAAATATATTCAATTGTCTTAAGTGTTTTCATCTCTTTCTCAAGGTCAATAGTTTTTAATAAGTCAACTCTGTATTTTGTCAAAGACCAGTCCTTGCCCGATGTTAGTTTTTTTCTATCATTCATCGCAGTAATGTACCGTTCATCGTTAACCCACTCTACTTCACAGTAAGACCAGCCATCTGCTTCCATAGTTTTCTTCTCAACTATGCCGTATCTACGAATGCCGTGATATTCATTATACACTACGTCGCCCTCTTTCATATTTCCTCTTCGTGTCTCTCAACAGTTATAAAATCAAACCAAGCAACCACATCAAAACTTGGTAACTTGTAAAATACGCCTTTATAATTTTCTTTTATTGTATCAAATACTTTATTAAAATCAACAAAAAAAGCACCCGGTTGAACTGATTTTCTCTTTATTCCGTCTCGATCTTCATATAAGTCATATACTAAGGTCGACGGTACCGTTGTTTTATATAATTTTCTTCCTGATTTTACAATTGCCTCTGCTTGTTCAACATCGACGTAAAAGAATGTCCTAGGTACCTGGGATTTCTCATACTCTCTCTTGGAGAAAGTGCTTCTTCCGGAAAGAAAGCGCTCGGGATCTAAAGTCAACTCAGAAGCGCTTGTGGGAGAAAAATGATATAGTTCTAAAGTCCCCGATTCACCATAATCAATCAATTTTCTCTCCAAAAGAAATTTCTTTAACCCTTTCTTATAGTTTTTCATGCACTTGTTTCCTTTTTCAAAATGTTTAAGTGTCTTTCAAGATACCAAATAGCTTTTTCAATATCTTGTATGGGATTCCCTTTGTATTTATGTCTCGCAATATATTTAATCGCGTTTCCGTCGTTAAAACCAAGCTTCCAATCTTCAATGGCATCGATAACTTCGATTTTCCCAGCGTTATAGTGCGCTGGATGGTTGACTCTTTCTTTTTCATATATGTCGTTTCCTTGCAACAATGCTTTGCTAGCTGGTTTTTTATTACCACAAGATTTATTACTACAGGATTCGTTTGTGCAACTTCCACATCCTTTCTTTTTCATTTATCAGTGCTCCCCAAGGCTCCATCTCCTCTATCAGAGATTGTGATTGGATACCAGTTGTAAAGATTTCCAGACTCAGTTTCGACTGCGCGGAAGGACACAACCGGTATTAATACAACCTGTGCTATCTTTTGTCCGGGTTCTATGATCTGTGTCATATTTCCAATGTTATGCATATCAATGAATACTTCACCATCATAGCCTGAATCGACTACATGCGCTCCGACTATAAGATCCCTCTTTGCGGCGACGGATGATCGATTCATTACCTGAAGCATATAACCATGCGGGACACCGAAGCGGAGACCAGTTTGGAGCCTTGCGCTAAATGATGGATCAATAACTGCCAATTCTTTATTCTCTGGATTGTAATATACATCCAGCCCTGCGTCACTAGGATTCCCTCTCGTTGGAGGGACAACATCATTTCTAAGTCTTGCATATTCAATAATCATTTATTTTCCTCGTATCGTTTCTGAAAGTCTTCAATGACTTGTGTTGCCTTGCCCCAGCACTCAGGACAATAAAGATTTACTTTATCTTCTTGTTTCCTCACAACAACAGACCAAGACATAACTTGTTCTTTGTTGGTTTTATCAAATGGCGCGAGGCAGGTCATACACTCATCGCCAAGTTTTCCAAACAAGGCTACTTTTTCAGCCATTTCTTTCTTGGCTTTTTTTTCTTTATTCCTTTTTATTGTTCTACTAAAGCTGCCCATAATATAATAACGTTTCCTTGTTAATTAACCTAATAATTTAAAATTGTATTTAATTGAACGGGTTGAAAATCCCCACGTTGGGTTGTAGTCAAGTTTAGACATGTATGGGTGATTCAAAAAGATTCTATCGCTCTCCTTAACTCCCCAACAGCGAATCGAATGCATAGTCGAAGAATCATCAACAACTTTCAGAATCCAATAATCTTTCTTATTCTTGGTTTTCTTCTTGATAATTTCTCTTGGTATGAACCAAGCAATTCCTAAATCATGATCCCAATTTGTTAAAGAGGGCACTTGGTATTCGCCAAGCTTCTGTCGAATGTCGTCACTAATAACTAGATGAAACGGGAAGATGCCTGTCAAATCTGAAAGATATTCTATCTTTTCTTCTTTAGTGAAGTCACCTTCTGGTTCATATAACTCAATATTTTCATTCATCTTTTTTTCATTCTTTGGCTTGTCTTGGATAATAGCCATCCAAAAATGCTTTGCTCCAGAAAACCTCTCGTCAATAACAGAACTCATGGCTCTTGCGCGACAGAGGACGTCTAATGATTTCTTATTCAGTTTAGCATATGTTATGTTTTCATTAAAGATTAAATCCTCAACTGTATTAAATGGTCTATTGTCAATAATTTGCTCAATGGCTTTTTCTCCAAGACCCTTGATTGAAGTTAATGGCTGGAAAAGCCTTTTATTGTTTGTTTCAGATATGCTCCATGAAACTCCCGAAGTGTTGATATCAACTGGGATGACTTCAAACCCATGACTCTTAGCAAGATTAATCGCTGCCTCTTTCCTAGTCTCTGGTTCTTTGTCCAAAAAGGAGGCAACCCACTCGGAAGTATAATAATTCAATAACCAAGCGCACTGATACGAAAGGATGGAATAAGATACGGCATGGCTCTTATTGAAGCCATATCCTGAGAAGTATTCAAAATTCTGCCACAGTTCTACTGCAGCTGCCTTATCAACTCCTTTCTGCATGCATCCTCTGATAAACTTATCATGGATCGCAACTTTAAGCTTGGCGCTTTTACCTGTGCCCTTCTTTGTAAGAAGTTTGCGAAGGAGATTGGATTCGTCAAGAGATATATCGTCTCCCAATTTGTGAGCCAGCAAAGCAATCTGTTCTTGAAAAATCAAGTATCCTGCTGTTTCTTCTGTGACTTCTTGCACAATATCGTTTACATAATTTATTGTTTCAGGATTCTGCTTTGCATTCACATATGATTTGTCGACGTTAGCACCAAGCGGACCCGGACGATAGATAGACGTAATAGCAGAAATGTCAATGATATTCTCTGGTTTCGCACGTTTGCAAAACTTCTGCGCTCCTTCATTTGTAAACTGGAATACTCCAATGAATTTACCTTTGTGGAAGATATTCTCATATACCTTCTGGTCGTTAAGGTCAATAGCATCCGGATGTAAGTTTTCATCGTACCATTGCTTAATCTGGTTAAAGCTTGGATCTTCTATATTATGATTTCGCTGAAGTATCTTCTTAATACATCCTTCAATCATTTCCAATGTTGATAATCCAAGCAAATCAAACTTAATAAAACCAAGTGGTTCTAAGTGACGGACATTCTGACCTTCCGACCATGGAGTTTGCAGGACACCACCTGAATTAATCAGCGGCATGTGCTTATCCAAGTCCTCGCCAATTACAACACCGCCTGCATGTCGGCTAGTTGATCGCACTTGACCATACAATGCCTCGACGTGAGTCTTAATATGTGGATACTTCTGTAAGAATTGTTGAAGGGACTCTGAATAGTCCATAATCTCTTCAAAAGTTGGCACATAAACACCTGACTTAATGCCGTGTTTCGCTTTTGCTCTTGGGGTAGCCTCTGATATCATCTTCGACGTAACTGCATTTGCTTCCATAAAAGGAACTTCATAAAACTTGCTGATATCTTTAATCAACGATCGAAGCTGCAGCGTATTGAAATTAGAGATTGGTACAACAGTCGTTTCTCCCCACTCTTCTGCAAGAATCTCCTTCAAGCCGAAGGCGTCACTCACATCATAATCGATGTCAGGGTAGTCAGTGGCATCAGAACGCAGAAAGCGACTGAACAACAGCCCATACTTAATGGGATCAACTTGTGTAATCCCAAGAACATATGCAACCAGTGAGCCGGCTGCTGATCCGCGACCCGGACCTGAAAGCATATTCTCATTAGCCTTATCAGCAATTGCTTTCATTGTGAGGAAGTATTTACTAAACCCCCTATCATCGATTACAACTAATTCGCGTCTAAGTCTCTGAATATACTCATCATTATCATCTAGCTTAAGAGTTCGGAGACCCTTAATACAATCTAAAGTTAAAGCCTTGGTTGCAGACATGTCGTCTGGAACAACAAAGTCAGGTAAGCGGACGACACCATCGGGCATAAAGTCTTCAATGAGGTGATTGGCAATCCAATGAGTTGTAGTCAATGAATCATAAACCATCTGATCGTCATATTCAATGCCACATTCTTCAGAGTATTTCTTGTATGACTCCCACATCTGATCTCCGTTCTTTGGATATAGTTCATATCCGATCTCATCGATGTCAATTGGGAGTTCAGATGTCATCCACTCTGGTCTATTTGGTCTGTTGAGGAAGCCAAGACGTTTATATAGCTCACGGTCCTTCCACGCATCAGGATTCGGGTAATGGCTGTCAGCAGTGGAGATAAGGTCAATGCCAAACTCTTCGTGCATCTTGATAACGTACTTGTTCAGGCTATGCTGCTCTGGTACATTGTTCCACTGCAGTTCCCCGTACCAACGGTCACCAAAGATATCAACCATGTTTCGTGTAGTTTCACGCATTGCGCCGAGGATGGCTTCTTCGTTCTCACCCACCTTTTTGCTCTTTATCTTTATCTTTCCAGTCTCTTTATCCTCATGCTCATACTCTTCGTATATACAATTATCCCAATAATTTCCAGCATATACGCCGCCGAGGCAAGCTGAAGCTGCAATGACGCCTTTGCTGTATTTCTTCAAGAGTTCGTAATCAGTACGAGGGTAACGATAGAAGTGATCGCCCTGAAAAGTCGTAGAGATAATCTTGAAGATATTATTCAAACCCTCTTGATTTTGTGCCAAGAGGATCAGGTGCCTTCGTGCGCGGATTATATTATCGACCTTCCTCTTCGATGAACTTTCATCTTCATTTGCGGTCCTTGTTGGATCACTCTCTAGCTGGCGTGCAGCTTTCTTATCCTTTTTAGCTTTGTTATAGGCTTCCTTCCACTCCTTAACTGAAGGGATGAAGTAGGCTTCAACGCCGAAGATGGGCTTAAAATCCTGTCCAGCTTCCTTCATCTTGCGGGCATGCAGCACCTGGTGTGAAAAGCCATTCATGTTCCCATGATCAGTAAGTGCTAGTGCCTGCATGCCGTTATCATAGGCGAAGTCCATGTGTTCTTGAGGATATCCAAAGCCATCAAATGGCGATCCCGCAACACTGTGGGCGTGTAGTCCAACAAAGGATATAGATGATTCTGTACGTTCCATGGTACCTCTTAATAAGTTAACTTAATTATAGAGACCACTTTTCATAAGTCTAGCAATTACGTCCTAAAACGAACATAACTCCTAAAGTAATCCACCACACATGACGTGCAGATCCGACTGATAATTGTCTCCAAAATTCTTTAAAATTCATTTTAACTTCTCCTTAACAAAAGTCAAGTATTATTTACCCGCCTGGCGCGAACTCAAGCCCGGTGGGAAGGGTGCCAGGATTAATTTTAGAAACGTCGCCGGCGACAGTTATACTCTGTTTAAAACCGCCACCTTTAAGCATAGTAGTTGTTAATTCTTGAGTTGCATAAGTTCCTTCTTTGCCAGCTTTTAAAAGGTCTTGAATATAATCATTATAATCATTTACTTCCCGTACAGCCTGTTTAAATTGATCATACAGAGGTCCAGATTCCGGACTGCCCGCATCCACCCATTGCGACCCAATTACAGCCTTTGCAGCCTTTGCTTCTTCCGTTGCAGCCGATATATCATTGAATACTCCGCCCGCGTCTCGGATAATATCATTAACCATGGGATCATCAGGAAAACCAAAAGCAAGAACATCGCCGGAATCGACACCACCAGGACCATAATCATTAATAATTTGTATACATTCTTTAGCCATATCTTGTACCTCGGGGTCATCGCTATTTTTAAGAACCACCGTACATATTCCTTTTGCGCCCTGCCAAGTATCTTCCGCTCCGGACATTATCTTTTCTGGATTGTCAGGATGTTCAATTTTAGCATTTGCTTCACCAGCCATTAAATATAATATAGCAGCTACAGTTGCGACGACAGCAGTGACTTGAACGATCTTAAACAGAACCGGATGGTTATATTTGAAATCTTTTATCTTTTCCACTAAAGCAGACATGCCACTAATAAATTTTCGAACCGGACCAAATGAAGTAACTTTTTTAATTGTTCGAGATAAAATATCTAAGCCTCCAATATAAAGCCTGGTTATCCATTCATTAACTTTATTGGCAGCTGCGCTATAAGCAGCCATAATTTTATCTGCAATGAACTTACCGCCCTTTTTAACAGCTTCCACACCTTTTTTGAGAGCATCTATAACTCCCTCGTTAATCATCTGATTCCAATCATCGTCCAATGATTGTAACCATAACTCGGCTAGGCGTTCCTCTGTAATCAGCCCTTTATCCGCGTTTTCTTTGAGGATATCTAAAC
>Ga0114906_1000558_pt1 | contig 20787 bp, 28 predicted proteins | sample MalvirDeepMed_M9_FD_89687 | JGI IMG/M metagenome (GOLD analysis project Ga0114906, IMG submission 89687) | Marine viral communities from the Global Malaspina Expedition - Malaspina viral metaG DeepMed_M9 | ecosystem: Environmental > Aquatic > Marine > Oceanic | place: Mediterranean Sea...
CAACTAAAGATCGCCTTGTTTTCTTTTGGAATAATCGTAATGCTCGACGGAAACAATCCGGTACTTTAATATGGTGGTTCAAAGAGTTTTTAGACCGAGTAGGGCACGATAAGGCGTGTCTCATTATGCACACCGATCCCAAAGATATACATGGTCAAGATTTAGAACACATTATTAATCATTTGGGAATTACCAATGGAGAGGTAATGTTTTCAAAGGAAAAGATTGATCCCGCCAATTTGGCGATGATGTACAATTTGGCGGATTGTACCATTAATATTGCGGACGCAGAAGGATTTGGCCTAGCCACTCTAGAATCACTAGCATGCGAAACCCCTATTATAGTCAATATGACAGGAGGCCTTCAAGAACAGGTAACTGATGGGGAGGAGTGGTTTGGGTTCGGACTCGAACCCACCTCGAAAGCGATCATTGGGTCCCAGGACGTTCCCTACATTTATGAAGATCGCGTAAATAAAGAGGATTTTGTAAATGCTTTAGTCAAATTTTATGAATTGTCATCTGCGGCGCGCGCCGAAATGGGCGCGAAGGGAAGACAGCATGTTTTAGATAATTATAATTTTGATGCCTACACCAGGCAATGGGATGAAATTTTTACAGAAGTTCACGAAACTTGTGGATCCTGGGAAACCAGAAAGAATTATGTCCCTTATTCTTTTGAGGAGATAAAATGAAAAAAGTTGTTGTAAAAGGACCAGCGTTTTCACGCTCAGGATATGGTGAGCAAACGCGCTTTGCGCTACGATCGTTACGCTCCAAAGAGGAGTTAGTAGATTTATATCTGATTAATATTCCATGGGGACAAACTGGATTTATAGTAGAAACCTCCGAAGAGAGGGAGTGGATGGAGAATCTAATAAGAAAAACCATGCTCCACGTTCAGCAGGGGGGCACCTTCGACGCTAGTTTGCAAATTACCATTCCAATTGAATGGGAAAAAATAGCACCGGTGAATATTGGATACACCGCAGGAATTGAAACCACAAAGGTGGCACCTAACTGGCTCGGCCACGGAAACGAGATGGACAAAATTATTGTAGTTTCTAATCACTCTAAGCAGGTATATGAAACATCAACATGTGTGGCGCAAAATAATCAAACCGGCGAAAAGATAGAAAATTATCGCTGCGAAACTCCCATTGTTACAGTCGGGTATCCCGTACGAAATTTTAAGCCAGAGAAAATTGAAGGATTGAAGCTTGAACATGACATCAACTTTTTGGTTATCTCACAGTGGGGCATACGTAAAAACCTTGAGAATACGATTAAATGGTTTGTGGAAGAGTTTAAAAATGACGAAGTGGGGCTAGTCCTTAAGACCAATATTGCATCTGATTGCCGTATTGATAGAGAACACACCACGGGGCGCCTGAGACAATTCTTGGCGTCTCATGCCGATAGAAAGTGTAAAATCTATCTCCTTCATGGTTCGTTAACGGAGGGTCAGTTAACGTCTTTGTATCAGCATAAACAAATTAAAGCCTTGATCAATATTGCTCATGGCGAAGGATTTGGGCTTCCCTTGTTTGAGGCAGCCTATAATGGGCTTCCGCTTGTTACGGTTCCGTGGAGCGGCCAAAGTGATTTTATATATGCTCTTAATAAAAATGGAAAAATGCGCCCACACATTGCTAAGGTAGATTATACCATGCAGCCGGTACAGCCCGAAGCGGTGTGGGAAAACGTTATAGAAGCCGATGCTATGTGGGCGTACGCGGATGAAAAAAGCTATAAACAACAATTACGTGAAGTATATAAATCTCCGCAACGTTTTGCGGCTCAAGCCAAAAAGCTTAAGAAGGCGATCTTGAAAAGCTGTGGAGAAGAGGATATGTACAATGAATTTGTGACAGCTTTTTGGCCCACCTCCTGGGGCCCCATTGAAAAGGCATCAGAGGTGTTTGATGTAGAATCGTGGCTCGGCGATCTCGATTTGGAAACTCATGAATGATGTTAGTATTCCCGATGACCGTGTTAAATTAGTTTTTATAGCTGATCTATTCGCGGATGATATTGCCGGAGGAGGAGAGGTCAACAATGAAGAACTGATGCAACTCCTTGTATCAGATTATCATTGGCATATCTTAAAAATTAAAAGTACAGAATGTACTGAAACAGTACTGAAACAGATAGAAGAAAATGGATATACTAAATTTATAGTAGGAAATTTTTTAGGCTTAAGTGAATATGCTAAAAACTGGTTAAAAACCAAGGATTACATTATTTATGAGCACGATCACAAATACGTACGAAATCGTAACCCCGCCGCTTACAAAGATTTTATTGCGCCGGATGATGAGTTAGTTCACGTTGATTTCTATAGAAACGCAAACGTCGTCATATGCCAGAGCAAATTTCATAAGGATATTCTCCAAAAAAATTTGAAAATCGATCATGTTCAGAGTGTTGGTGGAAACCTATGGTCGTTAATCGCACTGGAAGAAATGAGAGAATTAAGTCAGCAGCCTAAAAAAGCGCTCTGCTCCATTATGGAAACAAGCACTGCACACAAAAACAGCTTAGGATCAATCAGGGCTTGTGAACTAAAGAAAATTAAATATGAATTAATTCCCAATATTTCGAATGAGCTTTTTTTGGAACGAATTGGCACCAATGAAACATTCATATTTCTTCCTAAAACACCGGAAACACTATCTCGCATTGTGGTAGAGGCACGAATGATGAATGTAAAGGTAATAACTAACAATCTTGTGGGGGCGACGCAAGAAGATTGGTTTAGCCTAAAAGGCCCCCAACTGATTGATTTTATGATAAGTAAGCGTCAGCAGATAGTCGAACAGGTGTACGAGGCGCTCCAATGAAAATATATATTAAAAAACCAACTCAAGGGGCGTGGATGTGGATTAATGAAGGATATCGGGCTGCTTGGGAGGACGCCGGCTATCAAACTATTGAATATACCCACCTAGGGGAAATAAAGGATGATGAATATGATGTTATGGCGTGGGATTGGGATGTTAAAGATCAGAGCAGCGTAGATTGCTTAAAAAAAGCGCACCGTGCCTATTTGTTTGCACAGCCTCATAACTTTCCATTGCCATGGGGCGAACACCCCAACTGGTCATCGGCCATTCGAGATAACACCCTTATAGAGCAAATAAATGAAGCGCCTAACATTTTTTTGTGGACGTTTTGCGATCCATTAGAGGAATACTATAATTTATGGAAGCCCCTACAACGTATTCCATTTGGCTTAGACGTTATTAATTACCGCCCCACGGAAAACAAAAAATATGCGTTTGATGTCTGTTATATAGGGGGATGGGCAAACAATGGTTTCGACGAAAAGAAACAAATTATGCTGCAGCATTTTGCAGAAATTAAGAAATTAAACTTAAGATGTGGTATTTTCATTAATCGCAATATTAGCCTTCAACAAGAAGCTGATATACTTTTTAACAGTAAGATAGCAATCAACATACATGATGCTTACACGCGCACGCTAGGAATCAATTATAATGAAAGAACATTTAAAGGCCTAGGCATCACGGGATTTATGGTATCCGACCGCCATAAACTTCTAGAAAACGACTTTCCAGAGTTGCCGATGGCATCTAGTCCTATGGAAATGGCGAGCCTAATCAAAGACAATATTAATACAGATTTAACGGATATTAAGAAAAAAAATCGCCTTGACATAACGAACAATCACACGTATAATAATCGTATTAGTCAATTATTAGCATTATGAGTTTACCTAAAGTTAGTATTATAATTCCTTGTTATAATGCTGAAAAGTGGGTAAAGGAATGTGTTGAGTCGGCCCTTCAACAAACTTATGATAACATTGAGGTTATTGTGGTCGATAATGAAAGTGTGGACAAAAGCCCGGAGATAATCCAAAAAATACAGGAGGAGTTTTCATCTCTTATAGTTTCAGAGGCCCCCAACATTTATCCTTATTGTTGGGACGAGGCTCGACGACGCGGCTTTGAACTGATGACGGGGGATTATGTGCTGGTTATGGGCGCCGACGATTATCTGGATAAAAACTTTATAGAGAACTGCATGAAACTTATATTAAGCCGTCCGGATAAAATATTGGCGCTGCAAAGCCCCATTAAGGGAGTGCAGGCCGACCAGGGAATTATTATCAATGAGATTAAGCACAATTACCGCTCTCTAGAAGAGTTTAAACACCTCAGTCTTACAAAGTGTCCCGTAAATACTCCAACGGTAATATACAACACTTCCTTGTATCATCATGGCCTTTTGGAGACGCGCCCCGAGTTATACGGGGGCGCAGCTGACTATGATTTATATTGTAGTCTTGCGGATAACGGTATTATGATCGTAGCTGCCCCGATGTGGTTGGGATTTTATTATCGATGGCACGAAGAGCAAGCCACGTGGAAAGTACACATGGCTGGCATAGATCATGATAAAGCCATTCAAAAACACTGGGGAACGAAGTGGAAGATATAAGTTTAAAGCGACGCGTCTTAGATATTGCTTATAACCATAAGCTATCTCATTTGGGCTCCTACTTCTCCAGCTTGGAAGTAATAGATAACATCTATCAAGAAATGGAACTAGATTCTGATATATTTATACTTTCGTCGGGTCATGCCGCTGTGGCTCTATACGCAGTTATAGAAAAATATTATGGTATTGATGCGGAGAAATTATTTAAAAAACACGGAGGCCATCCACATCGCGATGAGAAAAATAAGTTGTTTTGCTCTACGGGGAGTTTAGGCCTTGGTCTATTGGTTGCCATCGGCCGCGCCATGGCAAATCCCCAACAAACGGTATTTTGTTTATTAAGCGATGGCGAATGCGCAGAGGGGTCGATATGGGAGGGGCTGCGATATATCCACGAGAGCAATTTAGAAAATATCAAAGTATATGTAAATGTTAATGGGTATGCAGCTTATGATAGCGTAAACGTAGAATATTTAGCAAAGAGACTGAAAGCCTTTTTACCGACGATTAATATCGTGCGCACGACTGTTGCTCATTATCCCTTTTTGAAAGGTTTAAATGCACATTATCACGTTATGAGCCCAGCAGATTATAGCTGCGCACTGACACAGCTGGGTCCCCTATCGGGAGACAAAAATTGAGAAAGATATTTAGTCAGCTATTACACGACAAGATGGCCGTAGATTCTCGAATTGTGTTGCTAACTGGCGATCTGGGTTACGGCCTCTGGGACAAGATTAAAATTGATTTTGGCGATCGCTTTTATAATATGGGGTCTGCTGAACAATTGCTCATGGGAGCAGCAATTGGACACGCCATGGAAGACAAAATTCCTATTGTGTATTCAATAACTCCCTTTCTCTTATACAGGCCATTCGAACTTATAAGGAATTACTTAGACCATGAGAAAATAGCAGTAAAATTAGTTGGAGGGGGTCGCAATAAGGATTATGGATATCTAGGATTTTCACACTGGGCTCACGATGATAAGAAGATCATGGGATCCTTTAATAATATTGTACAACATCATCCCGGGAATAAAGAAGATTTAGAGAGACTTTTTGATTTTTTCGTAACAGACCCACATCCTCACTATCTTAATCTGAAGAGGAAATTATGAACATATTAATCACAGGGGCCTCCGGATTTTTGGGGCGTGAGTTTGCAGAACACTATGAACTAATGGGTTACAATGTAGTGAGGGCATCTCGCGATGTAATCGACTTTACGAAAGAAGAGGAAGTCGACGCGTATTTTTTAGAAAACCACGTGGACATTGTTCTTCACACCGCGGTAAAAGGAGACGATACTTTTTTAGCTTTTGTAGATAACATCAATATGTTTAATAATCTACGAAAACATTATCGGAAATATCGTCTTATGATCTCGTTCGGCTCCGGCGCTGAGTTTAACCGGGCTACAGACATTACAAAGGCGAGGGAAGAGGACATATATTGTTCTTTCCCGAGCGATCATTATGGGCTAGCTAAAAATCTCATTGCGCGGGAGATAAATAACCACAATAACAATATTATCAATTTGCGTCTTTTTGGATGTTTTGGAAAATACGAAAAAACTACACGATTTATTAAAAATTCTTTAAGAAGAATCAGAGAAGGCTTACCAATATTAGTTGATCAAGATAGAAAAATGGATTTTTTTTACGTGAAGGACTTACTAAAGGTGATTGATTATTTTATTGGAGCCGATGTACTAGATGTTGTAGACTTAAATATGTGCTATGATAAAAAGATATCCCTTTCGGAGATAGCTCATGATATTAATGTATTAACGGGAGCGCCGTACGATGCTATAATACAGAATAAAGTCGATGCATTGGCGTATACGGGCTCGTCGCGACGTCTTAATAAGCTAGAAATAGAGTTTGAGGGCCTTGAAGCCGGCATTAAAGAATTGAATAAAGCATGATTGACGTAATAATATTTATTGTAAGCGCCGGCCCAAACGTATTAAAAGAAAATTTGATTGAAACGGTCCATTCTCTGTCTAAGAACATTGGAGATATAAATTACAAATATTATATCGTGACGGATTCGCGAGAGCAGGAGAAGTTTACTAATGAGGTAATCTTTGCTCACCCTCGGCTTAAGGACGTGATCAAGCCAGATGCACTACTAGAGGTGGTTTACAGCACTAAGTCCTGGGCAATAGAATATAATGCATTTTTTAAAAAGTATGGGGATACTACAAAATATATCTTATACTCTCATGACGATTTGGTCATGTATACTCCTGATTTCTTTAGCAAAACTTTGGAAAAACTCAAAGATAAAGAACAACCTATAGGATGGATTACATATACTAATAATTTCTATTATAAGCATCTGCAAAAGCCCATAGCTAATTCATGCAAAGATCCTTTCGCCCTAGATCGACATAAGGCGCCTTGTTTATATGAATGTCATTCTTTTAATATGGGAGAGACGGTAACACCCGAAAAAGCGAAACTCCTTAATTATCCGACGCGGCCAGTTAACATTCATTCACCCTTTCCGCACCTTTGTCTAGTAAGCGCCGCGGCGATGAAAAAGATAGGACCATGTGCCGAATGGACAGAGTACACTATTTTAATAGACAACGACTGGGGCCTTGAAGCACTACGACAAAATCTATTTAATGTATGGATACCAGATATAATTTATACTCATCCGAATCCCAAGTACAACCAGATGCGAAAGCCCGGAACGGATTTACGATTTGAAGGAATTGCTCATCAAAAATTTTATGAGAAGTGGGGCTTCTACTTACCTCGCGGACAGCAGCTAAGTGATGAGGCAATAGAATTTGTTAGAGAAAAGTATAAAGACACCAACATACCACTTACTTCATTTAAAAACACATACGATTGGGATTACTTACAATGAGCAAATTAGAACAAATACTCCAACTTGTCGGAGAATATATCACTGAAGAAGGTAATACAGAGTGGGTTGCCGGCAAAGATTGGGTTTCTTATTCGGGTCCCACTTTTGATAAAAACGAGTATGTGGCTGCTGTTAAAAGTTTGTTAAGCCAGTGGTTAATTATTGGCGAAAAAGGACGCCAGTTTGAGATTGAATTCGCCAAGCTTATGGGAGCAACTGACGGTGTATTAACCAATTCAGGTAGTTCTGCCAACCTTTTGATGGTTGCGGCCTTAACCTCCCGAGACATGCCTACCAGGTTGAAACTAAATCCCGGGGACAAAATTATTACACCCATCGTATGCTTCCCAACCACGCTTAATCCTATTATTCAAAACGGCTTTACGCCGGTTTTTGTTGATGTAACACTCCCGGATTTAAATCTGGATTTAGATCAGGTCGAGAAGGAATTAAAAGATGATCCTACCATTAGGGGAATAATGTTTGCCCACGTCCTAGGCAATCCGCCGAACATGGATCGTTTAATGGAATTGGTAGAAAAATATGATTTAATTTTTTTAGAGGATTGTTGTGATGCATTGGGTTCTACCTACGATGGAAAACTACTGGGATCTTTTGGAGATCTTTCTACCTGTTCCTTTTTTCCCGCTCACCATATGACAATGGGAGAAGGAGGCTTTGTGGCCACTAAACAACACCGCCTTCGGAAAGTGTTAGCAAGCTTCCGCGATTGGGGACGTGCGTGCTATTGCAACTGTATTAAGCCCGGAAATGTGATCAGCGGTACCGCATGCGGAAACAGGTTTCAAAATTGGTTGCCGGGCTTTAAAGAGGCAGTTTATGATCACAGATATGTGTTTTCAGAAATTGGCTATAATATTAAGCCTTTAGATTTGCAAGCGGCCATGGGATTGGAGCAAATTAAAAAACTTCCACAATTGCATGCAGCCCGACACAATAACTTTGAAAGATTGACTGACATTTTCAAGGACTATGAAAAGTACTTTTACTTGCCCCGGGCCACCGATAAGGCGGCTCCCTCATGGTTTGCCTATCTGTTAACAATTAAAGAAGACGCACCTTTTACTAGAGAAGAGATAGTAAGACACCTTGAGGGGTCTAAGATTCAGACTAGGGCTTATTTTGCGGGCAACATATTGTATCATCCCGGGTACGTGCAGTTTGCAAAACAATATGATGATTTGCAAAAACAGTTTCCTGTTTCTCATCTTGTGACAACTAATTCATTCTTTTTGGGAACGTTCGCTGGCATCACTCACGAGAAGCTTGATTATATTGAGGGAGTGGTTAAAGACTTTATGGAGAAACTATGAAGATAGTTTATGTAACCGGATGTTTGGGTTTTATTGGAGCATATGTTACCAGGGCGTGCCTTCAGAAAGGCTGGATGGTATATGGTATCGATAAGTGCACTTACGCGTGCAGTCGAGAACTTCTAAATGAATTTAGGGCATATGACAATTTTGCTTTTGAACAAATCGATATCTGCAAGATGACGCACCTTTATGATTGTGATTATGTAATAAATACAGCTGCGGAGTCACATGTTGGAAACAGCATCATTAAAAGCGATGATTTCATCAATAGCAATATTGTAGGAGTTAAAAACCTGCTAGACCTTATTAGATTGAAACCAACCAATGTAAATTCTAGGCCTGTATTTTTTCACTTTAGCACAGATGAAGTGTATGGGGATATTAATTGTGGCGCCCATGTAGAAGCCGATTTGCTTAAGCCAAGCAATCCTTATTCTGCGGCAAAGGCCGCGGCAGATATGCTTGTTTTTGCTTGGTCGCGAACTTACGATCTTAATTATATAATTTTACGGCCCACTAACAATTACGGAATTGGACAGTATCCGGAGAAACTGATTCCGTTAACCGTTAAAAATTTTAATCGCAATAAAAAAGTAAGATTGCATAACGATGGAACTCCGGTACGCAATTGGCTCCATGCGAGTGACACGGCGGCCGCTGTAATGGCTATTATAGAATCGGGAGTTGTTAATGAGATATATAATGTCGCCGGCGACTTTGAACAAGCCAACATCGACACCGCCAAAAAAATCATTAAATCATATTATGGAGATGAAAAAGATTGGCAGGAGTACGTCGATTTTTCCTATGTTCGTGAAGGGCAGGATATACGCTATGCTTTAAATGATGATAAACTTAGACTGTTAGGTTGGAAAGCAGAAAAAGAATTTGACAAAGAAGTGGTTTCTATAGTAGAATACTATAAAAATACTTTCATCTGGTGACTAATGGAACTTAATATCACGAATTTAATAGACAAGCACAAAGGTACTCCCGGGATGGTAGTAGGACACGGCCCAAGCCTAAAACCCTACGTAGAAAAAATTGCATTATTGCAATCTCAAAAGAAATTAATTCGGATCGAAACAAATAATTGGTTTGATTATTTTGACAACCCTCCTGATTATTGGCTGCTGGCCAATGGAGAATTAAACATAGAGGACTGCCTCAAAGGAACGGGGACATGGCAGGCCAGAAGCTACCCCACTGATGTTGTTAATAGGGGCGACATGACTATTCTGTTTTCAGACACAGTAGATATGTCCAGCAAGGATTATATAAAAGAGCATCTAAAGCCCAATTATTTAATGTATGATCAGCGACATTTCCAGGGTCATACGTGTTTTGAAATATTGAAAAACTTTCAAGTCCATTTTAAGGAAAATAAAAATTTTGATTTTAGAGCCTATGGGAATAACACAGTGATGTTTCGACCACCTCGTATTCAAAGTGGCGCTGGGTTTTCCGGAGGTCTTGCTGGGGGCCCTACGGGCGGCGGCCGCTGCTGTACCAGAAGAGTTGACGGGCGCCGCACGCTTCAAGAGGTGACACAGGAAGTGTCGGGACACACCGAGCATTATAGTACGGGAGATACCGCGGTCTTGCATAGCATAGCGTTTGCTATAGTAATGGGTCTCGATCCCATCTATGTAGCAGGAATGGATTTAAACTATCAGTTGGGGTACGCAAATCCTACTGTACCGGTGCCCTATCATAATAATGATTGGCAAAATTTCAGCTTAAACCTCCGTAATGATTTAAGAATTCTTAATGAGAGTGCAAAAGCACACGGAGTAAGGATTATAAATCTAGATATAAATGCATGGTATGAGGAATTACAAAAAGGGACATGGGATGAATAATAAAATTGCTGCTATTATTCCGGCCCGCGGAGGTAGCAAGGGGATACCTCGGAAGAACATTAAATTGTTAGATGGTCATCCTTTGATCGCATATTCTATCGTTGCATGTAAGCTAAGTGAAAATATCAACAGAATAATTGTTTCTACAGAGGACGAAGAAATAGCTGCTATTGCACGAACATACGGAGCAGAGGTTCCATTTATGCGCCCGCCCGAGTATGCCACAGATATATCCAGGGATATTGATTTTTTAAACCATTTTTTTGAAAACATAGAGGCTGACGAGGCTGCTCTAATACGCCCGACGACACCGCTTCGAACTCCGGAGATTATGGACGAGATAATAGATTTATTTTTTGAGAAAAAAGAAGAGATTAGCGGCCTTCGCTCGGTGAACGAGTTAAATGAATCGCCGTATAAATTATTCCGACTTGTGGATGGGTTTTGTCGCGGTTTTTTTGAAGAGTTTAACGGCATAAAGGAATATTCAAATTTGCCGCGGCAAACATTTCCGAAGGCTTATGAGGCCAACGGACATGTTGATATTATTAAAAAGGAAACATTAAAGGGAGGGACGGCGTTTGGAACAAAAATTTATGCTCACGTGGGCCCATCCGTGGTGGATATTGATTCACTTAAAGACTTTGAGTATGCTGAATATCAGCTGCAAACAGGAAAAAGCGCATTAGCTAAACATTTAAGGAGATTATAATGGCTAGAACATTTATTATAGGAGAGATAGGAATTAATCACAATGGAGATCTGGAGATCGCCAAGAAGCTTATCGATGGTGCCGTTACCGCAGGGTGTAACATGGTAAAGTTCCAGAAGAGAACTATAGATGTGGTTTATACGAAAGAGGACTTAGACCGACCCCGCGAAAGCCCATGGGGTACTACCAATCGTGAACAAAAGCACGGCTTGGAGTTCGAAAAGAAGGAATATGATGAAATCGATCGATATTGCAAAGTTAGAGGAATAGAGTGGACTGCGTCCGCATGGGATGTGCGCAGCCAGCTTTTTTTGCGGAAGTATAACCTAAACTATAACAAGGTAGCATCCGCCATGCTGACGCACAAAGAGTTGTTGAAAACAATAGCCGAAGAGAAGCGCCACACATTTATATCAACAGGAATGAGTACTTTGGAACAAATCGGGAAAGCAGTGAAGATATTTGAGGAGGCTGATTGTCCCTATGAATTAATGCACTGTAACAGCACTTATCCAATGAAGCCCGAAGATGCCAATCTTAATACTATCGCCACCTTAAGAGACCATTTTGGTTGTAAGGTGGGGTATAGCGGACACGAAACCGGTCTTATTACTAGTTGTGTAGCTGTAGCGCTTGGTGCCACGTGCGTAGAAAGGCACATTACCCTCGATCGTTCCATGTATGGTTCCGACCAGGCGGCTTCTCTTGAATTGGGAGGCCTTGTGCGCCTTGTTAAATACATTCGTGCCACGGAAGCATCGTTGGGCACGGGCGAGAAAATTGTTACGAAGAACGAGAAAAAAATAGCAGAGAAGCTGCGAACAGTGGAGACTTTATGAAATTACGACATTTTGGAATTACTGTAAGTAGCTTAGAGGAATCCCTAAATTTTTATCGTGATTTGCTAGGCCTAGAAGTGGTTCGCGAAATGGATGAAGCCGGCGATCATATTGATAATTTTTCTGCACTAGAAGATGTCAGGGTACGTACCATTAAGTTAAAGGATAGTGGAGGTCAAATGTTAGAATTGTTATATTACGACTCTCATCCGAGAGTGGCACAAAAGCGCGACTTGGCCGATGTAGGATGTTCTCACTTTGCCATTACGGTAAAAAATCTAGATGAAACCTTAGTCACTATGGAAAAAAATGGGTATAAGCCCAATTGTGAGCCGCAGGTTTCCCCAGATGGGAAGGTCAAATTAACTTTTGTGAGAGGGCCTGACAACATCCTTGTAGAAGCGGTGGAAGAATTATAGAATATGCTAAAGGGAAAAACAGCTTTAATAACTGGCGCCACGGGAGGACTAGGCCAGGCCATCGCTCGCGAACTAGCCAAGCACGGGTGCAACCTGTTGTTGACTGGTCGCGACCCCGCAAAGCTGCAGCTATTATCTAGGGAAATTGCTATAGAAGCCCATTTTTCGTCGACTTTAAAAATAGAAGCGCAGGCAGTAGATTTATCGATCGACAAAGACATAGGCTCCTTGCTATCACAGGCGAAGGCAATGGGGGTTAATATACTGGTGAACAGTGCTGGCAGCTTTCCTCTAAAAAACATTTTAGAATCTAGCAATGAAGATTTTGATAAATGTTTTGCCGTTAATGTGCGAGCCCCTTTTATTCTTTCGCGAGAAATAGCTGCGGATATGCGCGCCGGTGGGTGGGGAAGAATAGTCAATATTGGCTCCTCCTCATCTTATAATGGAAGTGCAGATACGGGAGTATACTGCGCCTCTAAGCACGCTCTTCTCGGCCTTACGCGTTCGTTGTACAAGGAGCTTCGAAAGAGCAACGTGAGGGCATATAGCGTCTCTCCTGGCTCCATAAAGACGCCCATGGGTGCAACTGACATACGCCAAGACTACACTACTTTTCTCAACCCTGAAGAAATTGCAGAATATATCTCGTTCATAATATCTTATGATAAAGAAATGATTTCTGAGGAGATACGAATGAATCGGATGGTCGTAAGATGAGTATTCTAAAACGTCTTTTTTCTTTAGAGGGAAAGGTGGCTATAGTTACTGGGAGCGCTCGGGGCAACGGTAAAGCTATAGCCGAGGGCCTGCGGGATGCAGGCGCCCAGGTGGCCTTGGTGGACGCGTCCGAGGAGATTGAAGAGGCCGCCGTTGAGTTGAGGTGCGAAGCATATAGGTGCGATATTACGCGCCCTGGCGCGCTCAAAAAGATCGTAGATGATGTCTTAAATAAATTCCATAAAATTGATATTATAGTGAATAACGCTGGTATTAGCTTGGGAGAGGACTTTACGTCTTATTCGGAGGCCGCATGGGATAGAACCTATAGGGTAAATTTAAAGGCGCCATTTGAGTTAATCCAATTAGCGGCTCATGATATGAAATTACATGGAGGATCGATTATCAATATAACAAGTCTAAATGGAGAGTTCGCTTTTCCGAATAACGCGGCCTATGTTACATTTAAAGGCGCCCTCCGTCAACTCACGCGCTCAGCGGCATATGATTTGGGAAAATATGGAATAAGAGCGAACAACTTGGCCCCGGGGTATATTAAAACGGCGATGACGACCCAGAGTTATAATGATCCAATTCAACATGAGATCCGACGTCAACATACACTGTTGGGTCGATGGGGGTACCCAGAGGACCTGGTCGGCGCCGCCATATTTTTAGCCTCGGATGCATCTTCATATATAACAGGACAAGATATTTATGTTGATGGGGGATGGAGCGTAAAAGGGATATGACATCTTATACGGAAGTTATTTATCCCTCGGACGATGACAATACTTACCCGAAAAAGTTGAGCAATTATCTCTCTAAACGGTTTTTTAGTCATTCGGTGAAGGGAATACCCGTTATACTGGATATCGGGTGCTGTACGGGCAGGGCGCTTAAAATGTTCGACGAGGCGCGCCCCATGGCACTACATGGGATTGATATCCGCGATGAGGGGGTTGAGGGAATTATATTTAAGGAATGTGATTTGGAAACGGAGAATATTCCCTACCCGGATGATTATTTTGATTTTGTATACAGCAAGTCCGTATTGGAACATGTAAGAAACACCGATAATTTTTTGAGTGAATCACTGCGCGTCCTTAAGCCTGGCGGTGTTTTTGTGGGCTTAACGCCAGACTGGAAAAGCCAATGTAGTATATTTTGGGATGACTATACTCATGTAAAACCATTTACTCGCAAAGGTCTTCGAGACGCACTAAAGATTCACGGCTTTCAAGAAGCTGATTGTGAATATTTCTATCAGCTGCCGGTTGCGTGGAAGTACCCGTGGCTTAAATTTTGCCTTAAACTAATAGCTCTTTTGCCAGATTTCCTCAAATGGAAAGACAGCGAACAGCGCAATACTAAAGATCGAAAATTGATTAGATTTTCAAAAGAGGTAATGCTGTTATCTTATGGGATAAAAAAATGAAACACGTAGATAAGGGGTGGGGATGGGAACGCTGGATAGTCAACAAAGAAGAGTATTGTGGGAAATTGCTATACTTTAATAAAGATAAGCGGTGCTCCTGGCATTATCATAAGTTGAAAGATGAGGTATTTTATTTGCAAAGCGGTAAAATGCTAGTAAGATACTCAGACGATGATGATATTCAGACAGCACAAGAAATTATTCTTAATGCGGGAGAAAATTTTCATGTTTATAGAGGGCTGCGCCATCAGATGTTAGCTCTAGAAGACACAGAACTGTTTGAATTTTCAACGCAGCATTTTGATTCCGACAGTTATAGAATAGAAAAAGGCGATTGATGATATATTACGTAGACATAGATGAAACTATATGTTATTATGAGGGAGAAAGAGAATATCCTTTGGCAAAGCCACTTGTAAAAAATATTGAAAAGATTAATAAACTGTATGATGAAGGACACACTGTGGTTTATTGGACAGCTCGCGGCAGTCAAACAAGACTTGACTGGTACGATTTAACAGTTGAACAGTTATCCGAGTGGGGAGCCAAATATCACGGGGTAAAACTTGGAAAACCGCATTATGACGTTTTTATATGTGACAAAGCTATAAATTCAGAAGTCTATTTTAAAGGAAAACAATATGAGTGAGATTCTTATTACGGGAGGCTCAGGAATGCTTGGAAAAGCATTTAAGAATATAGTCCCCGATGCACATTATCTATCGTCCCGAGATTGCGACTTGCGAGACACCAAGCAAGTAGATAAACTATTTTCTATTACGCGTCCCAAAACCGTGATTCATTTGGCATCCCGAGTGGGAGGAGTTAAGGCCAACATGGAACATCTAGGGGAATTTTATCTAGATAATATTTTAATGAATACAAACGTGCTAGAGGCATCCAGGAAGTATAAGGTAGAAAAAGTTTTGTCTTGTCTGAGCACATGCGTGTATCCCGATAAAGTTAATTACCCACTTACCGAGGATCAGATCCATAATGGGCCACCTCATCCATCTAATTACACGTATTCTTATACCAAAAGGATGCTAGACATTCAATCACAGGCCTACCGTGATCAATATGGGTGTAATTTTATCAGCATGGCTCCCAACAATCTATTTGGAGAAAATGATAATTTTGATTTAGAAAATTCCCACGTAGTGCCCGCCTTGATTAGAAAAATATATGAGGCTAAAACAAGAGGAACTAACGTGGTATTATGGGGAGACGGGAGCGCACTAAGAGAATTTACTTATGTAGGTGATATTCCGGCGATTGCGATTCTATTGTTGGAAAAATATAATGAGAGGGGTCCAATCAACGTTGGATCTACTGGAGAAAAAAGCATTAAAGAGGTAGTTGAATTGATAGCAGAGTATTTTAATTTTAAAGGTGATCTAGAATGGGACACAACAAAGCCCAACGGACAGTTTCGTAAACCATCAGACAAATCAAAACTTTCACTCTTGGGGTGGAAAGAAGAGAATTATACGAATTTTAAAGAAGCAATTGAAAAGACATGTAGCTGGTTTGAAGAGAGTTATCCAGATGTTAGGGGTGTTAAATGAAAACAGCACTAATAACGGGAGTTACGGGTCAAGATGGATCATATTTGGCCGAGTTTTTATTGGCCAAGAAATATAAAGTTATTGGAATTAAAAGACGGACGTCTCTGATAACAACAGATAGAATCAATAATATCTTTAATGATAACAATTTTATTTTAGAGTATGGTAATTTGCATGATCCGAGCTCCCTCTGGAGATTACTGAACAAGTATCATCCAGATGAAATTTATAATTTAGGCGCACAGTCTCATGTGCGCGTTTCATTCGATGTATCAGAAGAGACGGTTGATAGTATTGCTATGGGCACGCTGCGTCTTTTAAATGCGTATAAAACTTTGTGTCCGGAGGCCAAGTTTTATCAAGCTTCTTCCTCTGAAATGTATGGAGACAACCCGGTACCACCCTTTAATGAAGAAACGGCTCTCTGTCCAGCATCTCCATATGCATGCGCCAAAGTTTTTTCTCATCATTTAATTAGGAATTATCGTGAGAGCTATAACCTACACGCTTCTAGCGGCATTCTTTTTAATCACGAATCTCCACGACGAGGAGAAACATTTGTAACACGCAAAATAACGATGGCCGCCGCCCGGATTAAATTAGGGCTTCAAGACAAATTATATTTAGGCAATTTAACAGCACGTCGTGATTGGGGATTTGCCGGAGACTATGTCGAAGCAATGTGGCTAATGCTGCAGCAAGAGAGGCCAGACGACTATGTAATAGCGACAGGGATCAGTCATACGGTACGGGAATTTTTAGATTATGTATTTGAATATGCCGAACTGGGTTCTCCCGACCAGTATGTGCAAACCGATGCTCGGCTTTTTAGGCCACACGAAGTGCCGTTTTTGCTCGGAGATGCAACCAAGGCCAAGAAAAAACTTAATTGGGAACCAACAGTGGACTTTAAACAGTTGGCTGAAATGATGTATGATGCAGATTATCATTTGATAAGCAAAGGAGAATAAAATGAAATTTAAACGAGATGGCGCTTCGGAGCCCGTGTCCGAAGGACGAGTGAGAGAAATTGTGGATGAACTTTTAAGAGCTTCCTTCCGTGATTATTCACGAGATTTGGAAAAACACTTAAACGATATTCACGAAAGACTTCAAAAAATTGAACAGAGAGGACAATAAAATGAAATTATCTAGCCAAGCAATGGGGGCCATTATGATGGCCCTTCAAAAATGTTTAATGGAAGAGACAGACATACTTCCCCTTCTAGAAGGAATGAATTTCCAGCCAGATGGTCCCAGCCAGTCTGAACTCATAGTGACTAATCCCCCTGTGGTTTCTCTAGAGGGTACCGAAGTAAACAGGGTAGAAGACTATGTTAATCAGATGTTAACACCTGACGATATAGAGGCTTAATGCCTCGATACGCCTATAAGTGCGCTGATTGCGGCGCGGAATTTATGACGATGCACTCTGCAGACACAGTTCTGGAAGAGTGCAACGCTTGTAATAGTATAGGCAACCTAGAAAAACTTTTGACGCGCCCTTCGTATAGCGCTAAGCCGCGTCCTCATAAAGAAGACAAACCTCACGTTGGGGAAGTTACGGAGAATTTTATTAAAGAAGCCAGAGAAGATTTAAAGACGCAGCACAAGGAGCTTTATCAGAAACGATGATTTATTTAATAACAGCTCTGTTCATTTCCGCTGTCCTAAACATATTTCTATTTTGGTATGTGATTAAAATTTTGTCTAAGCTGCTTTATACCTCGGACAACCTGGGGGATTTATATATTGCGTTGCGCATGTACGAAGAATACTCTACGTCTCTGTATCAGATGGAAATGTTTTATGGAGAACCGGTGATTCAAGAATTGATTGCCAAAACAAAACTTATGATTGAAGAAATAAAAAGATTTGAAGATATATACGGACTTACCACCGATATGGAAGCGCTTGAAGAGGAATTAAACGATGACAAATATGATGAAAGCACCGGTAAAGAAGACACGGCGTAAGAGGCGCAAAAATCACTACTTTACCCAAATACATGAAGATGCGATAGTAGAGTATGCCAACATAACCTGCAATAAAAGGCGAACGGTTTTATACGTTCAGTTTATCCAACCAGCTTTTGATGAGATGGTTAACAAAATAATTTTTACTTATCGTTTCACTTCGCTACCAAACATTGATTCTTTGCGGGATGAATGTAAGGTCTGGCTAACTACTATATTAGACAAGTATGATCCCAATAAGGGCTCGAAGGCTTTTTCTTATTTTAGCGTCGTTACTAAAAACTGGTTCATACACAAGGTAAAGCAAAACGCCCGTCGCGCAAAAAAAGAAGTTTTCATTGAAGACATAGTTAACCTTCTAGATACGCAGGTAGTGTCTCAAGAAAAACAATATGATGAGGTCAGAGAAGACTTCGAATTTTGGAACAATTTTTTTCAAGAATTGATAGACTGGGACGGCGAGATGCTTAAAGAAAATGAAAAGAAAGTTCTTGAGGCTGTTAAAATCCTTTTCGAGTCGTCGAATGATATTGAAATTTTCAATAAAAAAGCTATTTATTTATACTTACGGGAGATTACTGGACTCAATACGAAGCAAGTGGTTAATAATTTGAACAAGCTACGTAAAAAGTACAGAGTATTTAAAAATAAATGGGAAAGCGGCGAAATCTAGAAGAATATATTCAAGAGGCCACGCGCAATGTACGCGAAGATCGAGCTTTAGCAAAATCTCTTTTAATGGACGCCATGAAGGATATGAAAATGTCCGATGGCGCTCGAAAAGAGCTTGGCTCGATAGCTGCCAAATATGTAGAAAATCTCCAACGTTCTAATGAACAAATGGTTAAGCTCTCTGCCTTGTTGCAAAAACAACAGGGCGGCTCTGTGGGATTATCGGAGGAGGACAAAGACGACCTCTACGATATGCTCAACAAGGAGGAGGAGTAGATGTCTATAACCTCAAAGAACGAACAATTAGGGGATATGTATGAAGCGGAGCCCAAAAGGAGCCCCCTCTCTGGCCGTGTTGGTTCGCCCAGCCTGGACTTCGATCATTTTGATCCAAAGAAACAACTTAGAGATGTAATTACTAGTCGTAATACGGAGGTGGCGATCGGCGACGCGGATGTGGTCGAAGCGTTTGTTCTTCGAGTTGAGGAGCCTGGCGACGACAACTATGATCCCATGATTAAAATGGGCATGCCTCCCGGTGAAGACCCTCCTATTATTTTGAGGTGTTATGTTCTCAAAACTCCGCATACGTCGACGTTGGTAAAGCCGTGTACATGGCCCGCCGATAATACAACCGATGCCGGGAGATACATTAGTATGTATCCAGCAGTACGATTCCATAAAGGCCTATTCACTCGCGTCCCGCAGCCTTCTGATAAAATAGAATTTAGATTTGATTTTAGGTCTCGCACGACAGGCGAGTTCTTGGTCGACTTAAAGAAAAAAATCAAAACAGTCCCTGATGCGTCGCAATGTGAAGAAAACACCCTTTCCGAAGAGTTTGGAAATACGCCTGGGAGCCATCTTTTGGGAGCCCAAGGGACACCAAACTTAAATGGTTTAAGCCGAAAGGAGTTAGAAAAAATGGATCGTGCGGGAACTTCGAGAGACCCGTCGAGTTGGAATCCACTTTTTAAGCAGAAAACAGAAAGAATTATTGAACGACTAAAGGCTCGCGGCTTCCAGCCAACCATCGTAACAGCATATAGAAGCCCCACCTCTCAAGCGATCAAAGTGAAGCTGGGCCGATCGAGAGCCAGCTTTGGGTACCATAATTTTGTAGATGCCAATGGCAATCCGGCGTCCCAAGCAGCGGATATAGCAGACAAGAGGTATATGTGGAATAAGGATGCTGATGGAACCTATACTAATGGGGCTGCTTTTTTTGCTGCTTTGGGAGAAGAAATAGCTCGCGAGGGAGGTTTGACATGGGGAGGGAACTGGACGAGCAAAGTTACGGTATGGACAGATCATGGCATTGGTTGGGATCCGGCTCATTTCGAAATGCGCGGAAGCCCTGGCATCTCCCGCGTTCAAGCTAAGAGTAATGCAGTGAATAACGGATTTACGGTGGTTTAAAATGGGCGGAGCACACACAAGGTATACTACTCCAAAAACCAAAAACAATATTGATCTTAGTACCGTACCTCAAACGATTTTAGATCAATATAGGAAATCTGATTCAGATTTCTTTTCAACCCAAACGGGTTGCGGATGCGGCGAATCTATAGAATTTTTAACCATTCCGGAATGGAACTCGGCTCCGGCCGAAGTGACCATGGAGAATAGCAGAAATGCTTCGATTGTTTTAGGCGTAGATAGAAATTCAACCATAACAAGCGGCTACGGAGGGAAGTGCCATACTCAGTGTGGCGCTATTGATATTGTTGCTGGTCGCATGGGCCCCTATGTGCGTCGCTGGGATGAAGAAGAAGAAGAGGTTAAAGCCAATAGAAATTTTGCATTAGACGCAGCGCGTATTTATGTAAGTCAGAAAGCGGATATTGATGATTATTTTGATTTGTGTGCCGGCGAAGTAGGAAAGAGCGAAG
>Ga0114906_1000564_pt1 | contig 20650 bp, 15 predicted proteins | sample MalvirDeepMed_M9_FD_89687 | JGI IMG/M metagenome (GOLD analysis project Ga0114906, IMG submission 89687) | Marine viral communities from the Global Malaspina Expedition - Malaspina viral metaG DeepMed_M9 | ecosystem: Environmental > Aquatic > Marine > Oceanic | place: Mediterranean Sea...
GGACTGATGATCCGGTGGGACTGCGTCGCCGCGCTCCACCTTGAGCACCGGGCGGATCTCCTTGAGATGAGCTGGGATCTCAAGTGGTACGAAGAACACGAGCACGTCCTATGAGCAAACGCAGCACGTACCACGGCGACACGGACGCCAAGCGCCTGATGCGCGCCCGCGCCTGGCTCGCGTGTACCAACACGCTGGCGCTTTCGTATGGCGTCAGGTCGGGCGGCGCCTTCTGTCTGGCCGGTCACGGCGGGGACATCTCGACGCTGTTGGGCTTCGGGGTTGCCCCGTCCTCGATCTACGCGGTGGACCGCGCAGAGGATTGCGTCGAGTATTGCTCCGAGCTGTATCCGCGGGTCAACGTGCTGCGCGGTCTGGCCAGCGATGTTTGCGCTGGTGTGGACTACCGCATGGCGCACCTCGATTTTTGCAGCGGTTTGACCGTCGATAATATTGCCACGGTGATCGCCGTGGCGAAGCGCGCAAACCTCGGCGGGCACCACGTCGGTTATATGCTGGTGACCATGTTGAGGGGTCGCGAGCCGTCGCACGACAACGGGCCGATCCTGCTGGGCTCACGTGCGGAGCGTCGGCGGCACTTGCACGAGATCAGACGCGGGTACCGGGCGCCAGCCGAGGCGCAGCTGTACCGCCGCGGGAAGTTTTCCCCGAAGCTGTGCCTCCGCGAAGTAGAGAGGGAGGTGTCAGACGCTGGCCTGCCCCCTGGCGTTGACGAGAAGGAGTGGGGCCGCTTTATGGGCAGCAGCAAACGGACGCTGATGGGCACGTCTATCCTGCGCGCGCGCGCGATGCAGGAGCTGGTCAACCCGCACCTTGAGGAGCACGATCGGATGATCTGCCTGTGCCTGATCCTGGGCTACAACTCAGAGCACCCCCTCAAGAAAAAAGGGTCGCCGTTTGTGACGTGCGGCTATGTGATCGGCCGCCCCTCGCAGTACGAGCGCCACGAGCGGACGCTGTTTGAGGCACCGCACACGGGCGGCTACGATCCGCACATGTGTGACGTGATGGGATCGAAGGACTCGCGCAGCAGCCTGGAGGGCTTCGCCATGAGCTTCCTGGCGACCGGGTTCGGAGTGAAGCGGACCGCGCAGGTGTTGGGCGTCGCGCCCGAGGAGCTGTTAGCCTGGCGCTCCGCGTTGCGAGAGTCTGGCGTTTCTCCTACCGACCTGGCAACCACGACCCCGATCGGGGATCGTCGCACCGTGTCGCTTCATAGCGTGAAGCGCGCGGAGGGATTCGAGGGCTGTCTGGGGCTGACCGACTCAGGCAGCTATGTGCCCGATGGGCCGGACTGCCTGCGGAAAGGAGATATCGGCGGATGATGAGCACATACGAGTTTTTGATCGGTCTACAGCAGGCGATCAGGGAGGGCGGGCGCCAGTGGTACGAGCACATGAAGGTGCTGCCGCGGGTCCAGCATCTCCCAGGAACGGCCGCGCTGGCGCTGGCGTCCATCGCCGTCCTGATGAGCACCGCGAGCGAGGAGGGCCGGGAGAGTTCGCTGGTAACCCTGGACGAGCTGCTTGACGAGCTGACTCTGGACGAGGTGCTGCCGGGCGCCGATGAGGTAAAGGGCGGCTGTGGGTGCTGGCGCTGCGATCTACTCTGGACGGTTCACTGATTTGGCTTGTGCGTCGCCTGTAGGGTGTGTTACGGTGTCTTACAGTAAGCAACGCAAGCAAACCGGGAGACATGAGGAAATGATACCGACCAAAACCAAGCTCGCCAAAGCAATCCACGCCAACCGCATGGCATACGAAGGCGCGACCGGGCCGATCGGTACGGCCCTCGTCGTCACCGGCAGCCGCGGGTGGATGTTGCTGAGCTACAACGTGCGCAAGGGGGTTATCTGTAGCATGCTGGGCGACATTGCTCCGCAGACGCTGCACTTCCGCACCGGCGCGCGCATCGTCCTGTGGGCGTCGGCCGTGTCGGTGGGGGTTGGATGTTCGGCAGTCAGCGAGGCCGGGCACGTGCTCGCAGGACTCGCCAACCTCGACAACGAGCGCAAATTGGACCGCTACGCGATGGGCAGCTGCTGGGTGGAGGTGCCCCGGTGAAAGTCGTGGCATACGTTCGCGTGTCTACGAAACAGCAGGCGCGAGACGGGCATTCGATCGCCGCGCAGACCGATCGCCTGCACACCTACTGCAAACTCTACGACCTGGAGCTGGTATCAATCGAGATCGACCGCGGCACGAGCGCCAAGCCGGTGATGGGCCGCCGCACGACCGGGGACTGGCGCGCAGCTGTGGACCGCCGCCGCCCTGCGCTGGGGCGCGCGCTTGGCTACCTGGACCGGGGCGAGGCGGATGGTCTGGTGGTGTTCAAGCTCGGGCGGCTGACCCGTTCGCACCGCGACCTGGACGAGCTTCTCGGCCGCTACTTCTCGCGAAAAAAGGCGCTGTTTTCGGTGACGGAGCAGGTGGACACCCGAACCGCCGCGGGGCGGCTGGTGCTGTCGGTGCTTATGAGCGTGCTCCAGTGGGAGCGGGAGACAACCTGCGAGCGCACCGCGAGCATTGCGGCCTGGCGAAAAGAGCAGGGGCTATACCTTGGCGGACCGATCCCTTACGGGTTCGCAGTCGAGGGCAAGCGGAAGAAGGAAGGCGGCAAGGGTCGCCACCTTGTGCCGGACGTGGCAGAGCAGGCGGTGATTGGTGTGGCTCGTCAGCTCCGCGTGGCGGGGTTGCCGCTTCGCCGTGTGGCGGAGGAGTTGGCGCGCATGGGGCACGTGACCCGTGGCGGCTCGTCCTGGCATCCGCAGCAGATCGCGCGGCTCCTGGTGGCGGCATGACTCCGCGCGAGCTGGCGTTCCGGCTGACGCACACCTGCGGCGTTTGCGGAGTGACGCACGTGTGCCACACCGCAAACATCGGATACCAACCGCCTGGCTGGCGGATAATCGGGATCACGCCAAACCCGGCGCTGGACGCGGAGATCACGCCCGCCCACCTCCTGGGCAAGCGACCGCTACCGCCGCGCAGCCACCAGGCTCCCCCAACGTTACGCGCGCGCGCGTGCGCGGAGTGTTACGGAGCACTCCGCGCAGCGATGCGCGATCGGGCTGGAATCAGAAGCAGTGAGGTGTTGAGTTATGACGAGACTGAGCGAAACAGTTAGGCTCCAGATCGCGGAAGCGGCTGCGGGAGCTACGGAGAGCGCGGAGGTGCGGGCTCTGCTGGACTGCCCGACGCAGTCTGTGACGGTCCGGCTACCTGAGCGTCTGGTCGAACTGTGCGACCGGGTCGCCACGGCCGCGAACGACATCCACCCGAGCGGCGCGGTGACCAGGACGGACGTGATCCGCGATCTGTTGGTCGCAGGCATCGGCCTGTCTAACGTGGTACAGTAGCGGGCGAAGACCTGGGCAGGAAGCCGGGCATTTGTTGCTTGCTCAAACCCCGCTCGGTTCTATCGGGCGGGGTTTATTTTTTGCCGCGATCTCGTGGCACCTGCTGCACCGCGGGAGCTGGCGAGCGATGAGCGGGTCCGGCTCCAGCTTGGCCGTGCGGCACAGCGACCTCATGGCCGTCTGTCCGTCCCCGTGCACTCGGAACGCGTGGCTGCACCTGTATCCGCTATTGATCCACACCGGGGCGCGGCCGTCCAGGAAGTCAGATAGTTGGCTCATGTGCATAGATAGAGCGGCGGCGGCTGGCTCATAGCAGGGGAAGGCAGCCGCCGCCGCTCACGATTCGAGACTGGTGTGCCCCGATGCAAGCTAACCACAAACGGTGTGACTGGTCAATTCCAGTGCCCAGTGCCAGGCGTGCAGGAACAGGAAGGTGCCCGCCAGGACGGCCAGCCCGATCCCGATGATGCGGAGCCGCGAGCTGTCGGTGCGCACCCCGTGCGCCACGAGCACGACCGCCCCGCAGATGATAGCCACGCCCACGAGGAGCGCGCAGACTTGATAGATGATAAGCAGCGGCATTTAGAAGGGGATCTCCCCGTCGAAGCCGCTAAACGACCCCTGTTGCTGTGTAGCCTCGTCGTCGTCCGAGGGCGGCGGTTCGTCCGCAGGTGGGGGTTCGGTAGCGGGCGGCGGCTCAGGTTCGGCCGTGGCGGGGGTTTGTTCTGTCGCGCCGCCACCGTTGGAAGGGATAGAGGCAGGCGCGGTCGAGTATAGCACACCTTCCTTGGTGCGACTCCCCGCGGTCCACACGCCGGACTCCACGGCGAGCTTGGCGAACTGTGCGGCGCGGCGATACTGCCCCTCAAATGTGCCGGGGAACAACTCGACCAAGTCGCGGACAGTAACGGGTTTCCCGGCCATTGCGACCGCTTCTAGCACTTCGGGCGTGAGCGCCAGTTGAGTGCGGCGGGGCTTTTTCGACGCTTTTGTCCGCGGCGCCGCTTCCTCTGGGATCTCGCCCGGCTCCGGTTCCATCGGGACCGCCTCCTCCCCGCCGATGATGAGCGCGATCTCTCGCGCGAGTGTGTCGGCGGTCGCGATCCTAAACTGTCCGTCGTCGGTCGCCAGGACGATCCCGTTAGCCACGGACGCGGCTTTGATTGTGATCCATTCAAGATTATTTAGCACGTGCCTCTCCTATCCAGTCGGGGGCGGTGTGCTGTGCTGCATCTTCCGCCACGGTCAGCAAGTCGGATCGCTGAGATAGCCACGCACGAGGCACACCAAGCGCTCGTTCGATCGTGTAGAGCGTGTCCAGCGTCGGGTTTGAGCGGCGCAGCATGCCGTTGACGGCTTGCCGCGTGACGTTGAGGTGTCGCGCCAGGTCGGCGTTGGTGATCCCAAGCGACGCCATCCGCATCCGAGCTTTCTGGTTCCACGCGATCGGTGCTGTTGTTCGATCCATGTGCTAACTCTGTCACGCCAACAGGAGGGCTGTCAACTTGCGTGTTTCCTACTCCGTGGTGTGGTAAGCTGTTGGTATGCAGTGGGAAACTCCGCAGGACCGGGTTGAGCCAGCCGCAGCCGCCGAGGTGATCGAGGACGCAGAGCGCGCCTTCGCGCTGATCGAGCAGTCGCAGCTGTCGCCGTTCATCGAGAGCCAGTATCGGGGCGGCGCTACCCCGGTGGGGATCGCGTCTGCTCTGAGCGAGTTGCACGGGGTACGCATCCAGGCGGTTATCATTCAGCAGTGGGTGACCGAGGAGATCCGCGTGCGGGACGCGATCACGCGGAACCCGCTAGTGCGCGAGTATGTCCGAGAGCACGCGGAGGAGCTATCCGAGCAGATCGGCGGTGATCTCAGCGCGATCGATCAGGCGGCGGGGTTTCTGCGCGAGGTCGTGGTCGGGGAGTCGGACGCGCTGAGCATCGAGGTCAGCGCCGACGAACGGCTACGCCAGCGGGTGAAGGCGGCGCGGGAGCTGGCCAACGTGTTGAAGATCAAATATGAGCTTACCGGCGAGCCGATCACGCCAAAGCGCAAGACCGCCCCGGTGTCCGACCTGAGAACGCTCGCGCTGGAGATATATGGGACGCAGCCGCCCAAACGATGACAGTTTCGCTGATGTACTGAGAGCGCTCCTGTATCCGTACCAGGAGCGCTTTGTGTTCGACCAGAGCCGGTTTGTCGCGTGGGTGGCGAGCAGGCAGATCGGGAAGTCGCACGCTCTGGCCTGGCGCGCGCTTCTCCGCGGCGCCGGCCAGCCGAACCGTAGCCAGACCATTATCTCCGCGGGTCGCGAGCAAGCGAAGGAGGTGATCAGCAAAGTCAAAGCTCACGCGCTGCTACTGGAGCGCGCGACTGGCACGAAAGTGATCACGGCCGACACCAAGCAGTCGGTCGAGCTGGTCAACGGCTCCAAGGTCCGAGCGCTCGCGGCGAACCCGCGCACGGCTCGCGGCTACACGGGCGATCTGTACCTGGACGAGCTGGCGCACATTCAGCAGGATCGGGCATTATGGAACGCGGTAGTCCCGATTGCAAGCCGGGGCAAGCTGACGATCACAGTCACAAGTACGCCGATGGGGGACGCGGGGCAGTTTTTCAAGTTGTGCCACCCGACACCTGGCGACCCGTTCAAGTTTACATTACACACGACCACGATCCACGACGCCATCGCGGACGGGCTGGAAACGAACGCGGACGCTCTGCGCTCTCAGTTCGACTCTGACACGTGGAAGCAGGAATACGAGTGTGCATTCCTGGGACACGTGGCTTCGTACTTCCCTTGGGAGCTGCTTCGCGGCGCTTGTTCGCAGCGCGAGAAGGAGACGGAGGCCGACCGTCGCGCGCGCGCGGAGAACGCGACGACCTACATGGGCGTAGACATCGGGCGTAAAAAAGACCTGACCGCGATCGTGCTCCTGCGCAAGTGGCCGGAGGATACGCTCTGGCAGGATGAGATCGAGGTGTTGTCAAAGGTTCCATTTGATCAGCAGGAGCGCATCCTGTCGCGCTACATCCGCGAGTGTGGTGTAGAGCGCTGCTGCATCGATGCGACGGGGATGGGCATGCACCTGGCGGAGAACCTACAGCGGGAGTTTGGCGCCCTGGTCAACCCGGTAACGTTCACCCGAAGCTCAAAAGTCCACCTTGCGACGCAGGTGCGCAAGGCGCTGGAGCAGAAGAAGCTCCACCTGACGCCTGACGGCGCCCTGTTGGCCGACTGTCACTCGATACAGCGGCGGATCACCAGTTCGGGCAACGTGGTGTTTGACGCAGCGCGTAACGAACTGGGCCACGCGGATCGGTTCTGGGCGCTAGCACTGGGAACGGAGGCGGCGCGGCTGGAGTGGCTCTGGGGCGGTGTGAGCTACGCGGACGGCGAGGAGCACGAATGGTTCGATCCCGATGGCATGGTGGTGGATCTGTCCGCGATGTCGGGGCGATTGACGCGTGCCGTCCGGCCTGTCGAGCTGGGTTTTGATGATGGGTGGGATCTGGAGATGGACGACGCGCGGGTAGAGATGATCGGCGCGCGCCGTCCGCCGGATGGCTGGGAGGCGGATGGACCGTGGCAGGGTCAGATGCCAACACAGTGCGCACTGCCGGAGTCACTGACGCGCGAGGTGATCCAACGCGGCGAAGATCCGTGTTGGACTTGTGACGCTGATCGGCGGATCTGCGGCGGGCGTCCGCCCCGCCGTGACTTTCCGATCAGAAAGCCAACACCGCCGCGGAAGGTGCAGGTGGACACGTTGCGTGTTCTGATGGCACAACAGGGGTACGTGCCGCCGACTTGTACCCTTGACGGCAAAGCGGTCTGGAGTCTAGTGTCAGGCGGGGCGACGAATCCGTGCGCTGGGTGTGATGCTGACCGCGCGAAGTGCCACGGACGCGCCAAAACACAGGAGACAGCGCTAACGTGAGCTTGTTGTCGGAGATTGGTGGAGCATTCGAGCCGCTGCTGAAAGCGGGGAAATCAAAGAAGAAAAACACGACGGAGGGCAGCCTTGTCGGTCCTGCTGAGAAGCAGAAGGCGATGGAGGAAGATCCGCTTGAGGCGGTGATGTGGGAGCACTACGACGACGCCACCAGCGGGATCGGGCTCGACTACATAACCCGCGAGTCGATGGCGAGCGCTCCGCAGATTGCGCCGATCATCTCCACGCGCATCCGCCAGGTCAGGAAGTTCGCCCAGCGCCCACACGGTCGATTCGGGCTCGGCTTTGAGGTCGGCCTGCGCGATTCCTCTCGCGCGCCCACGCGCGCGGATAGAAAGAAGATCGAGGAGATGACGCAGTTAGTCGAGACGTGCGGCTATATCGATCCAAACGATAAAGACGCGATGTTTCAGCGCGACATGTTCCCGACCTTTCTGTGCAAGTACGCCCGCGATAGCTTGGTGCACGACCAGCGGAACGCTGAGTTTATGCTGGACCGCCTCGGTCGCCCGTCGCGGTGGGTTGCGGTGGATTGCAAGACGATCAGAAGGGCGCTACCCAAGAGCCGGAAGCACACGAAGGACGGGCGCGTGGTTGTGATCCCGCCAGACTATCCTTTTGTCCAGTCGATCAAGGGGGTTGTGCACGCGCATTTCGACTACCGGCGCCTCTCGTTTGGCATCCGCCGCCCCGTGACCGACATCCGCCGCCGCGGGTACGGCTTCGCGGAGATGGACGAGCTGGTTACCGTCGTGACGGCGCTGCTCTGGTCGCTGGACTATAACGCCAACTATTTCCGCCAGGGCACGACCGCCAAGGGGATCCTCAATATCGTCGGCTCCATGCCGAAAGACCAGCTCCGCAGCTTCCGGCGGATGTGGGCGCAGCTGATGAGCGGCGTCAACAATGCCTGGCGTACTCCGATCGTGAACACGCCATCCGCGGGCGGCGACGTCAAATGGATTCCGCTGCACCAGTCGAATCGCGACATGGAGTGGTCTCGCTTCTCGGACTGGCTTATGTGGATGAGCGCCGCCGCGTTCGGTATGTCGCTGGAGGAGGTCGGCGGGCGCAGTCCAGGCGGCGCCGCTGGCAACAAGGCGATGTTTGAGAGCGACAACGAGGCGAAGGTCCGCGCGAGCCAGGAGCGCGGCCTTGACCCGCTTCTGAAGGGGATCGCGGAGGATCTGAACAAACATTTTATCTGGTCGCTGGCGCCTGAGCTGTCGCTTCGGTTTGTCGGGCTGGATCAGAAGGGCGAGCAGACGCGGCTGACGCTAGACAAGCAGCGGTTGTCGTGGATGTTCGTCAACGAGATCCGCGCTGAGTACGACCTGGAACCCGTCCCCGATGAAGAGAACATCATGGATAACCAGATTTGGTGGCAGGCTAAATCACAGGCCGCGATGATGGCGCAGCAGGGTGGCGAGGAAGGTGAGGGAGAGGGCGGAGAAGAGGGCGAAGAAGGCGCCGCCGCGGAAGGCGAAGGCGGCGAGGCGGAGGAGCAGGAAGCCGCCGAAGCTCCGTTTGGTGCGATGATGTGGGGCGGCGAGGACGCTGAGGACGCCGGAGAGGCGACAGAGAAGGGTTTGCGTCGTGTACCCTACGCTTGGAGCCTGTCTGGTGGCAGATAAGAAAGCGAACTGGCAAAACAGGGCGCTTAAGGAGCGCCACGAGCAGATCCGCAAGCTCGCAGCGAAGCGAGCCAAGGTGATGCTGAAAGCAATCCGGGAGGTGCTGGGTGACTAACTGGTCTGATATGATTGGCGTTTTGAGTAAGGGAAAGGCGGCTACCGTTGGCGAGAGCAGGCAGTGGAAGGGGCGCACCTATGTGAAGCAACCAGATGGCCGGTGGAAGCGCTCGCCAAAATCAGACAGGGGTTCGCGTGAACTGCACTCAAGAGCCTCAAGGGGGATTAAGAAGCTCACGCGCGAGGAACTAACGGCTCGCATTCAAGCGAAAAGCCGGCTCGACGCCGACAATATGGATCTGCTGTCGGGTGAGTCGGTTCTGCGCGACCGCGCCATGGGGGAGCGCGGCGGGGTCGGGACCGGCATGGAGTCAGACGCAGGTTTTGCGTTTATGACCGAGCATGAAAGCAAGACCCCGCAAGATCACCGGCACGCGGCCCGCGAACACGATGGGCAGTCAAGGGCACATGCCCGCCAGCGGGATAAGCACTACGGCGATGACGGCGGGAAGTGGAACGTCGAGCACCATAATTCTGAGTATCATGGTGCGATGGCAGATGCCCACCGCGCCGAGGCGGGAAGGAAGGATCGCGGCGATCATAAGTGGAGCTGGCGCGCTGGCGATGTTCATCAAGCGGCAATCTCCGCGGACAGGCGTGCAGTAGGGACCGCCGCGGGGATCTCCCAGCCCCACCCCCCGAAGCTGGGGCGAAGTGTTAGCGAGATGGAAGCGCTGGGGCAGCTCCGGCCGGGCTTCTCTGCGTGGAATAAAGAACACGCCAAGCGCCTGGACGCCGACGAAGCTCAGAGGGAACTTCCTGGCATCTTCGATCAGATTCCCGGTCACGGGCATGACCTGCATCATGAGCCGAGCAAAAAGGGACAAACGATGACTGACTGGTCAGGTAAGTTAGAGGTTCTTGAGAAGGCGAAGTACGTGCGGCGCACGGGGACGCCGGGACACTACAAATACGAGTACCACGAGGCCAACGCTAAAGCGCGAAGCTCAGCGGCACACGCGGGGTCGGGCTCCAAGATGGACAGGCACCTGGCACATGAAGAAGCGGCAGACGCTCACAGCAGGGCTGCCAAGCACGCCAGGATCACAGGCCAGGCTATGCTCGGCGCCAGTCACCAGATGAGCGCCGACAGACACCTTGGTCATGCGGATTATAGTGAGAACCTGTCGCCCTCTGAGCGCGAGCAGGCGTTCCACCATTACACCGAGAAGGCCAAGCACGCCGTTGATCCCGCCGGTGGCACGGACACAGCCCACGAACACGCAGCCATGCACCACGAGAACGCAGCGGATCATGCCATTCAGCTTTTAGGTCACCACCGGTCCGAGGGCAACGCGAAGGAAGCAAAGCGGTGGTCCGCCAACGCCAAGATGGCAGCGACCGCGGCGGCTCACCACAAGATGGCAGAAGCGAACGCCGCCTGGGAAGCACGCAAAAACGAGTTAGACCCGGCAAAGAAAGCCCTGCCGCTGTCCGACATGGACCTGATGAAAGCCGCGTATGGGAGCGCGGTGCACGGGCTCGATCCTGGACCGTATGACCACCGGACGAGCTACATGGTGTCAGGCAGTCCAGCGGACTCGGTTGCGCGGAAGAAAAAGGCGCGCAACGAGCACGGGGCGAATGACGGACCGTACCAGATGACCGGCGGCTCGGGGAGCGTGTCGCAGAGTCCGGCCGACACGATCGGATCGCCATCGTATGGCGCGCAGGCCGCAGAGGTGACGCACCCGGTGCGCGTGCCGCACCAGCGCGGGACCGGCGAGTCAGAGGTTGCCAAGGGGCCGGGCGTGTTGGCTAGGGCTAAAGAGTATGCCTCTAGGGCGCTTGACAGGGCTGACAAGACATACAAGGACAAGGGGGGGTTGCGCGATCCGCGGCTTCCGCGGCACGAAGTGCAGCCGCTCAAGGCGTTCAAAGAGGGGATCTTCTCAGGAGCGAGAGGCAGAGAGGGCGGCGTAAATCCCCCCGTCCATGACCCGGAGTCAAAGCAGGGAAAACAGAGCTGGCTGACCGCGCCGCACACCGTGACAGCAAGCGGAATGCCACGTCACTCTAAGACCGGAGATGTCGCGCAAGGTGGCAAGCTGACCGCCAGCGAGGCACGGCGCGGGTACAACATAGGCACGTTGGCGGAGCGGGCAGCTCGCGCAGGTGCTGCAAAGCAGTCCAAGAGGCAGGCGGCGCTGTATCGCTCTGTAAACGAGCGCACAGCGAAGGGACCGGAGCCGACGCCCGCCGAGGTCCGCGAGATGCTGGCAAAGCACAAGTCAGACGAGAAGATGTACTCCGAACAGGGGGACGAGGCGAAGGCCGCGGAGTGTCGCCGTAAGTACATGGATCTGATGAAGACCGCCAAGTCGCGCGGGATCTACTAGAGCATGGCTACGAAAGGACCGCCCGCCGCAAGCCAGTGGGAGAAGATGAAAGCGGCGACGCACGAGCGCGCGAAACGGGCTCAGAAGAGGCTGTCAAAGGTCCAATCGTCCCCCGGCGTCACAGTTGCGCCCGATCGGGACGCCCCGGCGAAGCCAACCCCGGCCCGGCTGAGCATTCCGCAGCGCACGAAGCCCCGAACCCCTGCGCCCACCGAGCAGATGGCGCAGCAGCGGCGGTGGCCAGCAGGGGAGCAGCGCACGGCGCAGGAAAAAGATGTGTCCGCCGTACCAACCGCGCCCAGGGCGCTGGAGGAGCTGCGCGCGAAAACCGCCACCGGTGGCGACCGGCGCATCGTGCAGGAGTCCCCCACGCGTAAGAACGCCCCGAAGGTGACCGGCCAGCTCCCGGCCAGATCGGAACTGAAAGGGAGAGCAGCGACGAGAATGAGGCGAAAGATCAGGCGCGCGGAGAAAAGCGCACGCGGTCGCCACCTGACCACGGCCAAGCGGTACGGGAAGGCGCGCAAGACCGAGGAGAAAGAGAGGAAGGCGACCGCAGATCGGAAGGCGGCGGAAGCTGGAGAGACGCGGGCGGGGCAATACGAGAAGCCGGTTTACAAGGGACCGGAGGATCACGATCGCGCGCTAGGTCAGGCGAACTCGATCCTGGCCACGCTCCAGCCTGGCATGCGAAGCCGCTGGGTGAGCTATCTAGCGGAGCAGCTGAAAAAAGACGGCTACGACGTGGACATAGAGAAGGGACCGCCGCAAGGCGCCGGGTTCCCCCGTCCTGGTCAGACGGTTGTGAAGCCAAAGCCACAACATGTAGGTCGTGGGCGCTTCACGGCGGCGGAGAAATACAAGAAGCCCAAGATCGTGGAGGTATCCAAGCAGGGCGGCGACCTTCCGAAGAAGCAGACGCCCACGGCCGCAGACGTCGCGGCCGGGCTCGTTAGCAGTGCCGCCAAGACCGTGGCGAGAAAGGTGCGCCGCGCTCACCACCGCGTGATCCCCGCGACCAACCCGCTAGAGGGCTCGGTTAAGAAGGAGTACAAGTACGCGAAGCGCACAGCGGCACGCACGCTCCAGCATGCCAAACAGCGCGCTGGGGTGTATGGGTTGGCGCTTTTCGGCGGCGAGCCGATCGTCAGGCAGGGAAAGATCCCAAAGAAGAAGAAGGCCGAAAAGAAGAAGCCCGGCGGATCGAAAGAGAGCTACGGAGCGCCCCCGCCGCGGGCGAAGCCGTCCCAGAAGGAGGATGAGGGGGGGTTCAAGAGGACCGAGATGGCGCCCGCTCCGCGGCTCAATCCGATCGTAGAGCAGCGCAAGCCAAAGCAGCGCAAGCGCAGGCGGCGAGGCGTGAACCCGGCGGACGAGTTTACCGGCCGCCGCACGCGCAAGGGCATGCACCTGAGTGTTCTGGATGCGCTGATCAAGGCTCAGTACACCCTGTTTGGTGAGGAGACAATGCGGAAGCTCACCAGGGAGCCGACCAAGAAGACCAAGGCTCGCCGCAAGCCGAAGCAGCAGGAGCTGTTCAGAGCGCCGGACAAGCCCGCGGCCGGTGGTCCGCAGGTGATCGCAGTCGGTCCGCAGGGCGGTAGGATCACAGGCTACCATGGCGGCGATCTGAAGAAACCGATCTACCTGGACGAGAAGAAAGACAAGCCGAAGAAGAAGGCCAAGAAGAAGAAGCCGGAACGAAGCCACGAGGACCGCGTCAGCGCCGCGGCAGCTCTCGGTGCGAAGGCGACGCAGCAGGTGCGCATCACCCCGCTACATGAGAACATTCCGCCCGCTCTGGAGGCCATTATCAAGGAGGCGTCCGCCGACCTCCCGCGGAACGCTCCCCACCGGGTTGTCTGGGAGAGCGTTAAGCCTCTCCTGGCGGCCTATAACGCCGCCATCCCGAAGGAAGAGGGAGCAGGCGTCGAGAAGCTCCGCGAGAAGACCGAGGCGCCGAAAGTGTCGGAGATGAGGGCACTTAAGGACCACCTGGCCGCCATGGATCCCATCTCCAGGATCTTGCGACGCCAGTTCGTTCGGAACATGCTCGACCACCACGAAGGCGACAAGCTGCGCAAGGTGCTGAAGCTCCGCGAGAAGACCGAGGAGCCAGCCGCGCCACGTTCGCACGCTGACACGTTTGACAGTCTGTCGTCGGGGCAGATCATCGAGGCGGATCTTGGCTTTGTGATGGGCGGCAGCAAGGCCGGAAAGTTCAAGGTCGGGCGGCGCTCTAAGAGCAAAAAGTACGGCAGTGAGTCGATCACGTTGATCCCAATCGGAGAGGACGGCAAGCCGCAGAAGCGCGGCGGTGGTAGCCAGTACCGCATCCACAAGCGGAAGGGGCGCGACGGGAAGCCGCGCGTATCCGTATCTGTCGGAGACATGGCCGGTCAGATCAAGTCGCTAAGCGGCGGTGAGCCTGTGGCAGAGAAGAAGTCAAAGCGCGGCTCGGACGTTTCGCACGCCCACGCGTACATCGCGGACCAACTATCCGAGCAGGCAAGAGACCCCGAAGGGTTCGGCCTGTCCGGTGAGGAGCACGCGGACCTTAAGACGCTGCTCGACCACCACGAAGGCGACAAGCTGCGCAACCCGAAGACCGCCACCGACGCCCGGCGATTGTCAAACCTGCTGAGCGGTCACTCAGACTCTGAGCGGCAGACGTCCACCGCATCCGCTCGGGGGCTTGACAAGCTGTCGGCGCAGCTCGACCGCCACGCGCGGAAACTCGACCGCGCCGCGGAACCCGCCGAGCTGCGCGCTCTGAGCGCTAAGGATCGGAAGGAGTACGATCTGCTCTCGGGGCACCTGTCTGAGCAGATCCGAAAGCAGTCCGCCGGTGATCGCAACCAGCTTGACCTAATGGCGAAGTGGGCGGACGACCCCACGACACTTCCCGCGCGCCAGCTTATCGGTAAGCAGGCACAGGCGGCGCTCCGGCGGGAGGTGCTGAAGCTCCGCGAGACAGCGGGGGTCAATGAGAAGATTTCGGCCCATACGGCGGCGAGAGACTCCCACGGCAAGGCTGGCGGCAACCCCGTGAGCAATGAGCACGTGCAGGCACACAAGGACGCCAAAGAAGCTCATGCTAAAGCGGCGGGCGCTTGGACCGGGCACGCGATCGGGGAGACTGACAAGTCGGCGGCAGAGGCAGCGACCACGGCGGCAGAGGCCGCGAGTAAGAAGGCGCACGCGGCGACTGCGTCGGCCGGGTACTCGCAGCACGACACGACAAACATCGACAAGCTCGGGCTGCGGGTGCACGCGAGCGATGTGCCTACGACGCTGGCGACGACCGCGCACAGCGGCACGAGCCACACGCCAGAGCGCCGCGCGCAGCAGGAGCAGGCCGACTACATGGCGCACATGGAGAGCGTTGCCACGCGATTCAACAAGCTGGCGGAGAAGCACCCCGACCACGCGGCGGACATAAAGCAGGCGCTCACTAAGTACGCCGGTGACTACCAGCGGCGCAACAACGATCGGCTGTCCAAGCGCGGGCGGATGATGTCCACCATGGTAACGGGCGGCTCCGGGTTCAAAACGCGCCAGAACCAGAAGGCCGGGGACTCCTACGACAAGTCGAACAATGAACTGCTCGACTGGTCAAAGAAGACGCTGAAGCGGCTGGCGAACAGCGTAAACCCGCGGGTGATATCGTCCGACCGTTCCGACGCCGCGCAGCTGTTGCAGGCGAAGATCGACAACGCTGAAAAGCTCCAGCAGCACATGAAGGCGGTAAACCGGATCGTCAAGAAGAAGGGGCTCAGTGACGCCGATAAGACGGCGAAGCTGGCAGAGATGGGCGTTTCCGCGAAGGTGGCCACCTCTTTGCTGGCGGGTGACTTCGCCGGACGCAAGGGCTACGCCCCGTACCAGCTGACCAACAACAACGCCAATATTAAGCGCATGAAGTCGCGCGTCGCGCACATTGAGAAGGAGGGCGGCAGGCCGACGACAGAGCACGCATTTAGCGGTGGCACCGTCGTGGACAACGCGGAGAACAACCGCGTGCAGATCGTGTTCGACGGCAAGCCGGACGTCGAGATGCGCACAAAGCTCAAGCGCAACGGGTTCAACTGGTCACCGAGTGAGGGGGCGTGGCAGCGTAAGCGCTCCGACCCCGCCCGCCGGGTTGTCCGTGAGGTGCTAGGTACAAACCCGTGGGAATCCGGTGAATGACCCGCTACGTCCTGAGAAAAGGGGCGACCGGCGGCGGTCCGTTTATCGGTCCCCGCGGGGGTAAGTGGGCTGACCCGCAGCACACGATCCCGTGGCACGATGACGTTAAGGCACTGTTTCACAGTGCGCCAGCGCACCACATGGAGAGCATCAAGGAGCGCGGTCTTGTTCCACGGCAAGGATCGGGGCTTTTCAACCACGGCGCTTATGGAGCACACAGCCAGGGCAAGGTATTCCTGTCAGCACACCACGATGCGGCTTCTGACTGGCATGACAAGGTCGAGAATATGCTGTTCAGCGCTCACGACGATGAGGCGAAGCACCGAGCCGTGATGCTCCGCGTCAAGCATCGGAAAACCGCGGTTGATAGCATTGGAAACAAAGACGTTGACGGATCACGCGAGACCAAATCAGCGGTTTCACCAGACGAGCTTGAGTACCATGATCACAAGCACGGTTGGAGACCGATCGAACACTGGGCTCACGGTCGGGACAGCGTGCCATCGGAGGACGAGGCTCACCACCCAGGCACCGAAGCCGCCAGGGTTATTGAGAAACGAAAACAAGCGGCAGATCGTGCTCGTGACGCAAAAGGGCGCGGCGAGAAAGAATATCGAGACCACGCGACTCGTCTCGAAAAGGAGCGAGATGCGTGGCAAAATAAGAGTCCTGAGTCACGGGAGAAAGAGGCTGCGCGCCTGTTGGCGATGCCGACCCCGATCCCAGGGTACTCGAATCTGACAGCGGCGAAGCGGCGGATTCTTGGCGTGGACGCTAAGGGCAAGGCCAAGCTGCATAAGGCGTATGACCCCGCAACGCTGATCAAGGCCGCGCTTTCTGGCCGTCCGCGCGCTGACACCGGCTGGCGCTACGTCGTAGACCTCCGCAAAGGCCAGACCGGCGGCGGTCCGTTTATCGGTCCCCGCGGGGGTAAGTGGGCGGACGCAGCGCATACGATCCCGTGGCACGATGACGTTGACCATCGGGGAATCCATGCGGATGCTCACAGCGCGGTCAAGGACACGGTTGTATCGGCTGCGCACCGAGCCGTCGCGGCAGGCGCTCACGCTGGCAGTCTTAAATACTTCAACGCTGGCGGCGAGGGCATCCTGTTCCGCGACAAGAGCGGGCGCGTGTATAAGGTCGCCAGGTCTCGCCGGCGTCCTGAGCGCTTGAGATCGGAGGCGGAGGCGGGCAAGGTGCTGGCAGATCATGGGCTCGCTCCCAAGGTGCACCACTACGACGCCAAGCACGATGTGGTTGTGCGCGATCACGCAGAGGGGCGACCGGGCACATGGTCTGAGAGTAAAACGCTCCAAGCAACGCATGATCGGGTCACCAAGGTGCTCGCTGCTCACGACTTCAGCCGTGCGGAGTTCAAGGAGGACAGTTATATAGTTGACGGCGGATCTCACAAGCTGGCCGATGTCGGCTTTGTGTCGCCCACCGGTAAGCGCCTGGCCGCTGCTCTGAAGCGGCGCGACATAAGCGAGACCTCGCCGGATCAGTTTGGCACGCAGATGGACATAAACGACGCATTTGAGGACGGCGCGCTTTCTTATGATGAGGCGGCGGGACTGCTCCGCAAGCTGGGACCTGGACAGCGAAAGCACGGGCTGGAAATACTTGAAGGCAAGCGCGAACGGCTGGCCAAAAAGGCGTATGCCCCCGCAACTCTGATCAAGGCCGCGCTTTCTGGCCGGCGTCCGCGAGTTGATACGGGCTGGCGCACGATGCCGAACCGAACCAAGGTGAAGTTTGGCGCTGGTGGCGTAGTCGAGTCTGGCCCGGCACGCATGGTAGGTCGCACGCTAGGCAAGACGCCCGCCCCGTGGAGCGGGCGGCATGCCCATGCTGGCAGTCAGGAGGCTTGGGAAGGTCTCGCAGAGGGGTATCACGTTACGGCTAACGAGGCAGGGATACGGCGTGAAGGGTTCGCGCCGGATCAGCACGCCGAGACTGGCTATGGTGGCGGGAAGGACACCGATGCGGTGTGGTTGTGGCATGATGAAGGCGCCGCCGAACAGTCTGGCGCACGAGCCGGTGCCGACCGCATGGCTAAGTATATGATCGATCAGCGTAGAATAGCAGCGGCGAAGAACCCCAGGGCACACGCTGAATCGTTGCTTATGGACCGTTTACAGCGTCGCGCAGACGAGGTCGCGGCTCGTCATGACTCACCAAAGCACAAAGCTCAGTATGACGCATGGCTCGCGGAAGCCGACGCCCTGCCCACTCGCAAGCGGGCGGAGGCCGCAATGCTTCGGGCGCATGCCGAACGGGTGCGTGCGGCGAGGGAGAGAGAGGCGAAGAGGGATCGTGCAGCGGCTTTGCCTAGCGCCGTGAAAGCGAAGAGCGCTCGGGTCTTGGCAGGCGCAGAACGTATGCTGTCGCTTCAAGATAAGGCCGGCGATGTCCCGGCCAACGACGCGGAGCGTGCGATGGCGCTTTATGCACACGCAGAAAAACAAATAGGGATGGCGACTGCTGTTAGTTCGCTGAATACGTTGCGTGCTCTGGCAGCGCACGCGCAAGATCCGTCAGTAGTCCCGGTGCGCTTTGACCCGTCCAAGCAGCGCCGCGGGGATCATACGAGCGACGGATGGGCTGCTGTATCCCCCGGTGACGTGTTTACGCACCAGGGTGTTCGCAAGGCCATCCGCTACGTCGTAGACCTCCGCAAGGCCGAGCAATACACGCTGTTCGATCTGGGCGCGCGCACCAAGGGCAAGCCGAAAAAGAAACGTAAGCCTGAGCTGTTCCGCCAGCGGGACGTTGCGCCGAAGGTCGGCAAAAGCGGTCAACCGCAGGTCATAAAGATCGGTCCGCAGGGCGGCAAGATCATCGGGTACCGCAACGGCAAACCGATCTATCTCGGAGACTGGAAGCCGCCCGCGAAGGCAAAGCCGCGGACGAGGTTGAAGCACCCCGCCACTGCCGCCGCCGTTTATGAGTTAGCACCGGCCGACTACAGGGGATGGTGGCGTCTGGCAAAGCAAAATCCCGGCAAAGTGTACGAGTTGCCGGTTGACCCAGGGGCTCGCCCCGGCCAGCGCGTGACGATGGCCTGGTACCAGGACAACAGGGTTGCCGGGGTTGAGTTTGCTGAGCACGTATATCTGGAGGCGGGCGATCTCTGGCGCGTTCCTAAGCCCGCAGGCGGGTGGGCAGAGGCAAAGGTGACCGAACCGGGGTGGAGGCTGAAGCCAGCCGGGAATGTCGCGGATCGGGTGCTCGGGGTGCCGAGAGAGATAAATGAAAACCTGGTAAGGTTTTTAGTTGGAAAACCTGGGGCAGCTCCGGGAAATAAGGTCAAAGAGGAGCCAAAGGCAAAGCCGCGGGAGGGTGGTGGGCGTTGGTTTGATCCAACGGGGAACAAAACTGTCGATAAGGGTCTGAGGTGGATCTCTGACCACCTTGACCCTGGCCGTGTCGATGTGCGCAGTGTTGTTATTGTAGAGGGAGGCAGTGCGACCGAGGGCAAGTCTCATGCAGGCGTCTACGACAAGGACACAAAGGTGGCGCGTCTATCCTCAAGGCATGGTGTTGGCAGAACCATTGTCCACGAGATCGGCGGGCACGCAACGGAAAAGCACGCAGAGAAAGGGTTTTGGGAGTCGCAGCATTCGGCGGCTCTGGATGCTTTAGGTTTCGAGGTATGGCAGACGAGACCAGGCATGTTTGGCGGTGGCGGCACACCCCTTGTCGTTCAGAAAGAGTCGTCGCCACCCTACGGGAAAAATGAGAGGGGGGTGTGGCCTTTTGATCATCGCCCGAATATGCCAGAGGGCACGTTCCGCCTGCTTGAGCACGCAAACATCGCGAAGGTTCCATATAAGGATCATGCGCCGACCCACTATGCCTACACGAATCCGGCTGAGTTCAGAGCTGAACATGTCGCTATGGCTATGCTCCAGCCCGATGAGCACAAGTTGAAATTTCCGGCAGAGCATATGCAGATCAAGAGCGAGATCGGACTGAGACAGCGCGAGGCCGGGAAGCCGCGAACGGTCGATTTTTCGCAGAGCGTGTCCGGTGTTATTTCTGCGGTGAACAAGTCGGCGGATATAGGGCTGAAGGATGTGAGTGTCGAGGTCGGTCACTATGATCGCGACTCATTCCGGGGGACGCTCTCGCAATGGGACAAGGTGCACGCTGCGTTGGTGGAGAAGAGGAAGGGCACCACGGGGGCGCTGAAGCGTAGCTTTACGGCTGCGATCGGCCGAATCCCGACCACTGCCCAGCGGGATGCGTGGGACGCTGACCGGGCTCTGAAGGCTGAGAAGCACCCACCGCTCAAGCGGGGCGAGCACCGGGTCCACCATGATGATGGCACGTACTCCAGTCGAACGAGCAAAACGAAATCATACACGCACGCGGTGGTGTATACGCGGACCAGGAAGTGGGCAGAAGGGTCGATCGAGAACCACGCGAAGCTGAAGGCCGAATATGACGCCGATCCAGAGCGGCACGACTCCGCCCACGTGGCGGCTAGCAAGGCGCTAGACGCGGCATTCGCTGATCACCGCCCTGTGGGCAGGCGCGGCCGGGTAAGCGCCGCCAGGAGTGCTTACGAGGCGACGCTGACGGATCGCCTGGAGCGGGCACAGCATCGTACAGAAAAAGCCCGTGCCTGGCTGGACGGCAACCCGGAGAAGGACGCAACGCATGACGTCTACACGTGGCACACGAGTCGGAAAAATGCGAGTAGGTCACTCGCTGCGGACGCACGCGACGATACCGATCCGCTCCGCGGCCTGTCTAAAGTGAGAATCGCGGACGTGTCGCAGCACCGCCCGCACGATGACGATGTGAGCAAAGGCGGCGGCGTGCTACGGTATGACCCGGCGACGCTGATCAAGTCGGTGCTGCGCGGCCGACAACGGACGATCTATGTGATGGGAGGATCGGGGCATGTTTAGCATTCCGCGCCCGCAGGGCGGGACGACCTACTTGTGGAAGGCGCAGTTTACGTTGTTCGGTGAGGAGACAATGCGGAAGCTCACCAAGGAGCCGCCGAAGTCTGCCGCCGCAAAACGCAA